>UEXM01003156.1_pt1 | contig 10838 bp, 6 predicted proteins | sample 1796661 | NCBI WGS metagenome assembly UEXM01 (sample SAMEA4772469, study PRJEB27181) | metagenome
ACTGTCGGGGGTTGCGGGGTCATATGCATCTAAAGCACCACCAGAGATGTAAACACCTATGGCGCTACCAGCTCCAGACAGGCGCTTTTTAGTAGCCTCTCCACCACCAAAGTCTTTATTGATTATCCTTTGACCACCTTGAGCTGACTTTATCATCTGGATGCCAATGTTAAAGGCTGCGGCCAGACTTTCTATAGCAGCTTCACTATTTAGACCTTTTTCAAAGACTGTGCCTTTCTTGCCAATCTTAGCAATGTCACCACGCTCGATGGCTTCCAGCTGGTCGCGCATCTCTTGTTCAGTAGGTGGTCGGCTTGAGATGGCTGGGGCTGTTACGCTTTGTCCACTATTTGCCTGTTCTTGTGGAAACGCTGGTTCATTGTATTCGTCCACTTGGAATTCTGTCTCAACCTGTCGGCTTCCAGACTGCCCTGTAGCAAACTCTGGGTGTCGAACATAGTAGTCTTTGGCTTCTTTTTGCTTGAATAGCTCTGCGCCTTCGCTGAACCGTTCTGTTTCATTTTTAGCTCCTAAATCGTTATAAAGCTGCTGCTCATATTCCCATAATATAGCTTGAGCAGCCTGAGGGGAAATACCAAGGTTCGCCCCTACTTGCTCATATAAGCGCTTCATTACTGGCAGCTCTTTTGCTGTAGGTGCATCCACCAAGCCTGTTTCAGCTGCCTTACGGTTATTTATATCATAGTTTGGTAGTAAAAGGCCACCTGTATGGCGTCTAATCGAGCGGCTAGCCCATACATCTACAGTGACATCTCTGATACCATTTAGGTTCTTATAGAATGGTGACACTTTCTGCCCAAATATCATCAGACCTTCTACTACTGTGTCTTTACCGCCTTTAATTTTAGCTTGTTTACCATAGCCAGCCTCAGCGCGAATAGCATCTATCTCTGCTTTTGTTTTAGGAGAATGCAGCCAATCGAATGCCCCATCTACACCATACTTGTTTATTAGATGGTTGAAGATGTTTAATGGTGGCTCAACAGCTGCTGCTTTCAAGCCGAACACCTTACCTGTTACGGGATTGACCGTCCTCTGTTCGCTTGTTTGACGCTTCTCGCTAAATACAGAGCCTATTTCACCAATCCGGCCAGTGTTCTCATAGTGCATCATAAGAGCGCCAGCATAACGCCAGTTGATACGTGGCTTATGGCCAATAGATGTTAGAGCTGCCAATAGTAGAAACATACGTCTAGCATTGGGGTCTGTTTTAACAGCTGGGATTATCTCAGCAGTTAAATCCAGAGCCTTTTCTATATCCTCATCGTACCAATCAGCTGAATCTGGATTACGCTCAAGCTGGAAAACTGCTTCATCTGTTAATGCGTCAGATACGCGATTAAAGTCCCCTTCATCATTGTATGGGTCTAGGTCGCGGTTATACCGTCTTGCCTGTTCTGCCATAAGTACCTCACCTATCTCCCGGTGAGGCCTCTTCTGCGCTTGCTTTTCTCCCTGTGGCAGCCGCATATCTGTGAATTCATCAAACTGCGGAGCATTGATGTCACGGGCATCGCTTACGACTACCTTGCCATATACAGGGTGCTGTTTTTGGCTAGATTTGTAGTATATGGTACCTATAGGAGCGCCCAGCTCTACTACACCGAAGCCACGGGGGCGCAGCGTTGGATTGTCTTTCTCTGTACCGTCTGCATTCAAGGGTTTTCGATACATCTCAGTAGGAACATCCAACTGGATATCCATAGCATAAAAATGCCCATCACCTGTATCAATAGCTGTTAGGAAGCCAGTTGCACCTGTAGGGTTCTGCACCCAATCAAACTTGTCTGGACGCACAGCATTAGTATGGAAGCGCTTACCCATAGACTTGCTAGGGACTTCTTCTGATATGGTGGGGTCTACTTCTAGTGCCGGGAAGCCCTGAGGGGTTACGTAAATACGAGCGCCAGCATAGTTATTATCAGTTACATCCTCTTTGCCGATTGCAAAGTTACCTTGTTTAACTTTGATTTTAAAGGCCTTCTCATAGCGCTTCCGGGTCATTATATCGACTTTAGCGCCCTGACCAATCTCAGGGGCTGCCATTTCATCAATATTCAAACCACCAATTATAGCTGAATTATCAATATCATTGGCAGGGATAAGCTTACCTTCTGATGCCTCTAGTATACTTACTACCTCAAGAGGGCTTTTTAATGTCTTTAGACGCTCTCTTATATCATTTATAGTTTTCCTAGTACTCTCAACCCTTTCAGGGTACTTGAACCGAAGCCTATCTACGATAAGGTTACTTTCACGCTCTGACATAGCTGCTAACTTGCTATATGTACCCATATCGTTGTAACCAGTTGGGTCACCTTCATTACGAGCCACTTTTATATCAGGTGTGGGGCTGAATGATGGAATGCCACTTACCTTCATCTCATCTGCTTGCAGCTCTTGCTGCCCGGCTACCCGGTTGATGTATGGCATTAGGTACTTATCGGCTAAGGCTGGGTCTGACAGCTGCCGCTCAGCGTCTACACCCACCTGCTGCGCTTTGTTTACCGGGTCTAAACCTAAGTTACCCCGTAAATCTTCCAGAGCGCTTAGCAGAACCACCTTATCGCGTGGGCTAATGGTAGTATCATTTGATACCTCATCAGCTAAACGGTCTGCTGCCTCTCTGTTGGCCTCGATGCCGCGCACGTACCCCGCTGATACATCTCTAGGGGCTGGAGCTACGCCTGTAGAGGTGCTGCCGCCCATAGGTACTGGGGTAGTGTAGTTCTCTGAGAGCTGCGCTGCTAGCTGCGGGTTTGCCAGCTGAGAATACTCAGGGTTGTTAGCAGCTACAGTTTTAATCTCTCTGATGAGGTTGTTTAGCCCCGGAAACTTTCCGGCAGTCACTGGATACTGGCCTGTCACACTGTCAATAAAGTCACGCGCTGGCTGCGCTAGATTAGGGTCACGCGCTGCAACATCCCGCGCAATCTCCATGATTACTTCGGTAGGCAAGCCACCTGTTGCAATAATCATAGTTGCTTCAGGGCTGCCAGCAGTTGGTAGATTACCCCTGATATAGGCGTCCTGTCTGCCTAGCTGCTCTGCTTCGTTATTACGAGCTTCTAACGCTTGTGCCTGTTCCAGTATCGATGGCTCAGTGAGCGAGGTCATACCCTCACCCTTGCGGTTCTTGTTTACGTACTTGTTTACTCTAGAGCGGCTGCCTGTAACGGCATCAATTGTCCGGCCAGCTCCTACAGCTGCTGTTTGACCTAGTAGGGATAAACCGCCTGTGTTTGTAGCGATACCGCCTGAGATGAGAGGCCGGAGCAAGCGTTCAGCGTTTTGAGCGCCCCGGTCATATCCAATGCCTACGCCAAAAGGTGATAGCTGGTCAGTAAACTGTGATATGCCCCCTTGGTATCCAGCGTTATGGAGCTTTGTAAGCTCATTAGTCTTACGCATGACATTGATAAGCTCACTGCCCTCTTTGGTATTACCTACCAACCGGGCTACAGCTGCAAATTCACGCTGTCCGACTATGTTCTTAGTTTTGGTACGTGCTTCCCGGTATGCCAGCTGCGCCAGCATCTTGTCTATTTGTACAATCTCAGGGTCAGTGTCTTTCAGCTTCAGCTGCTCTTTTAGAATATTACGCAAGCGCTGCATTTCGCCATCGTATCTAACGTGCTGTAAGTCTAAAACTGCTCTAGCTCCACCTGACGAGGTTTTAGATACATCTTTAAGGTCTAGACCTTCCTCTTGTGCGCGTTGCTCAATGTCTCTAGCGAAGTCAGCAGCTGCCTGTGGGTCATCTGGCCGATTAGCTGGGTTACCCATGCTAGATGGGTCTCCAATTGCATTGGCTACATCAATAGTACCCCGGATGCCTGTACCAGCACCAAAGCCGCCTAATGCGCCTGCCCCTGCTTGGTCTATTGCCACTGCCGGGTCGAAGCCAGCATCAGTGCCTAGTGTTTGTCCGGCATATTCTAATGGGCTCTGTACGGCTTCTGTGCCAGCCTCAGCTAAGCCAGACTTGATTGGACGAGTTGCTATATTACCAGTAACGCCCTTGCCAAAAATAGCTTTGACACCTAAACGCTCAGCCGTTGCTATACCCAGCGCTGTCACCATAGCGGCTGCTACGTCACCCGGTGTAGGTACATCACGCCCGTTGTTCTTCGCGCGTTCCAATGCGATTGGAGCAACATAGCTAGAGAAATATACTGGTGCGCTCACACTTGCCAGAGCCATATGAGGCAATGAGCCTATTAGTCCCTCGCCCATAAAAGCTAAAATGTTTGAAGCGGTTGGATTATCTTTCACCTGTTCATAAGTGACAGATGGCGCAAAGTTCATGTCCTCAGACTGTTTAGATATGACATCGGCAGCAGCATTAAATCTATTTAACAGCTCTTCACCACTACCAGAATATCCTTGGCTAACATCATTTCCCATCTGCTGCATGAGAGCATCGGTACCGACTTGAGGTAAACGCAATAATCCTTCTGCTAAATAGCTAGCCACTCCTTGAAGGTTGTCGGAAGCCTGAGCCAGTTTACTGTACTCATTAGGATTACGTACCTTCTGTATCATCCCAGCAAAACGCTGAGCTGCGGCAGTATCCCCTGCATTGTGGGCATTACGCATAGCGCCCATCAGCTTCTGCTCAGTAGGCATCCCAACTAGGTCAGGGTTAGCCTCAGAGAAGGACTGCATACCATCGAATAAAGGTACAGCGGTAGCTGGTTGGCTGGTCTCAGGTGTAACTGGCTGCCCCGTGAGCGTACGGGTCATGTCCATGTTAAAGCCTAAGCCTTCCATGTAATCAGTATATGACATGTGGGGTAATCCCTATTGAGCGTACATATTAAATAGGTCAGCGTCAGACATATCGCCTGATGAAGCGCTTGATCGCTGTTGCACAGGTTGTTGTTGTTGTGCAGAGCCGCCTTGTGAGCCTGTCTGTAGATAAGAAGGTATGGCTAAACCTTGTTTTGCTAGCTCTCTTCTCCTCAGATCCATGTATTCAGAAACAACACGCTCAGACCCAGCAGGTGGCTGGTAAGCATGGTTACCCATTCCGTGAATCATTGAATTATAGATGAAGCGGAACATAACTAGCTTTTCTTTCAGCACCTCAGGGTCTTGTATTTGTGAGAGGTCACCGAAAGTAGCTTGTAAGAAGTCTATTTCTCTTTCTGAAACCTGACCCAATGCGCCACCTGTTGGCGATGCATCTCGCATGGCTTGCAGTTTATCAAAGCCAGCATTTGCTTTAATTGTATTGATGTGACCTTTAAGTGTACGGGCATCAGTACCAAACATTTGGTCTACAATTGGCATATCAGACAATATTGACCCAATACCACCAGCAGAGAAGCCATCAATCATCGGCAGCGCACGTTCGATAGCATCATTCACAACGATAGCACTCAGGCTAGCAGATGCATCTCCTTTGCCTTTGCCTTTACCCGTAGCAGCCTTCTCATTCTTCAGGCGCTGTACATCGAGTTTATTTTGGCGATCCATCTCAGCTTTACGAGCTTCTTGCTGGGCTTTTACAAGCGCATTACGGGTGTTCACTTGCTCTGTGTATTCTGCAAACTGCTGCGCCCGGTTGTAATCTTGTATTTTCCCAAGAGCATTGCTGCCAGCATTCATGGCTGCCAAACCACCCTTCTGAGCGCCACCCAAGATAGCACCACCAATACGCATGAGCTGTTCACCGCCAGATAAACTCATATCCGGGCGCTCAGGCATGTCAGGTAGCCCTTGAGCCATTCGCACTACATCCCGTCTAGCTGCTGTAGGAGCTGCATTAGGATTAGCTGGGCGTGGTGGTGGGGCTGAGGGTGCTGGCATAGGCATGTCATATTCATGCACGGTATCAGGGAGCGCTGTAGCTGGTGCCGGAGCTGGTGTAGTAAGTACCGGGCGTGGAGCTGGTACAGGTATAGATGCTGGGTCAATTAATACGGGCTGCTGAGCTAATACCGCAGGGTTACTTGTATTACCAATACCCGCAGCTCTCAGCGCTCCATCAGGCATATAAACGCCATATCTTGGATCATACATTATAATACCCCTAAATTAAGTTGTTACCGCCAAAGCCATCATTGTAAGTACCTTGCTCGAAGCTCCCAGCGTTACCAGCGCCATAGCTATAGCCGCCTATAGGCTTCTGCTGTCCGAACATGGTAGGGGCGTATTTTTTACCAAAACCAGCGCCCAACATTGCCCCACCCATAGTTCCAGCGAATGGATTAGCGGTTACAGCGTTGGCTGAGAGAGAATTACCCATCCGGCCACCAAGGATGCCAGTGTTATAGGCATTTAGCTGCTGCATCTCGAAGTCGCGCTGCGCTTCAAAACGTGCCTTATCGTCATTTAGGCGGTTCTGAGCGTCAGTGCTTAAGATGCCACCACCTTGGTTCATAAATCCTGATGCAGTGCCTACCTGCCCCATACCAGTGTTATACAAGTTGCCTAAATTAGCGTTTGCACTGTTCATCATGTTAAATTGGTTAGTTTGAGCGTTTAACGCCCGTCCAGTAAGCTGGTCTAGCAAGCTTGCAGATACATCAGCGCTGCGGTCATCGTATGCACGTTGTGCTAACGCATCAGCTACACCAGCCCGGCTGCTATTTGCGTTACCAGTGGCACTTGCAGCCATGTTGATGCCGGGTAGCGTTTGCTCTGTAAGAGCCCGGTAGGGGTCTCTCATGGCAGCAGCTAGCATAGGCTCTACATTTTGCCGAGCATAATCGGTAGCAGCGCCCATCTGGTCTCTAGATGCTATATTGTAAATGTCTTGGTAGTTCTGACCAAAGCCACGGCCAGCACCCATGAAGTTAAGGGCATCTGTGTAGCCTAACTGGCCACCAGTGCCTAACTGCTGGGCTGCTTGTACCTGTAGTGGGTCAATACCAGCATAGGTTTGGCCTCTATAGGCACCTGTATCTAGAGCCGAATTAAGGGCATTTTGGCCTTGAGAATATACATCTGTGAGGTAAGGCTGAGCATCCATATAAGGCTTAGCTGAAAGGTCATTTGCAGCCGCTTGCGCCCGTCTATCTGCCTTAGCAGACTTATTGCCCATCATGCCACCAACGACAGTACTACCTATCATTCCGACTGTTACTGGATCCATTCCCATAGCTAATATCCTTGCTTAATATAAAGAAGCATTATGCGCCCATTCCTAAGCGGCATTTCTTTGTGCAGTTTAAAACCAAACATCTTGAGAAACTTGTGATGCTTGTTGTCTGATGTGTAAGAAAGTGTATATAGCGGCTGCTTATGTAAGCTACAGAACGCATCAAAGTCCTGTTGCAGCTGCCTCTTTACTGTCTTTGTCCAGCGGTGATGAATATCACAGTGAATAAAGTGTCTTATTTGCTCTTCTTCTTCATATGGCTGTAGATATACAGTATAGGCATCCCGTTCAATAATCGGCAGCCTCATACATCTACCCACGCAGTGCCGTTGTAAACGACTAGACCCTCTGAGCTGTCGCTAAGCGGATCCCACGGGCTAATATTATATTTAACCATGCCTCTTACAGGGTTTAGAGGGGGCTCATCGAGCACCTCAATACCAGCAGTAGATAGTGACTTTATACTGGCTTCTAACCTTTGCAGCTCATCTTGGAGATACTTACGTAAGTCAGCATCCAATAGAGGTGTATTAGACCTGTTGTAAGGCTGTATAGTTACATTCGTTTTCTCGTTTACGCTCATTACTTGCTCCCTGTAGTCGTAACATCAATATCAAAACCAGAGAACGAGAAATCTTTATAATCGCTGTCAGCAAGTGACACTTTATAGCTGAGGTATCTCCCGGCAGCGCGTGAATCAATCTTATAATCCACTGATGTGTCAAAGGTTACCGCAGTTCCATAAGTGGGCGTTTCATTTGGTATATCTGACGCACCAAACTGAAAAGTAAAATTAGTATTATCAGTATTGAAAGTAGATAACTGCGGCAGCAGCCTCGTAATGACCTTATAGCCATCAATAGACTGTTTCATCTCATCTAAGTCTACACCCACGCGCTCGAACAGTGGTGACTTGGTGGCATTCTCATCTATACCAAAAGCAATAGAAGAACCTTCTTCTGCCAAGTCTAATGCAAATACCTTATTATATGTAAGACCATTACCAGCATCAGCATCACCCACCATAATAGTATGGCGGCCGAAACTATCACCCTGCTCGAAATACGAACCACCAATAGTGTTATAAAACGCAGTGGTTTCCGCGTATGTCGTTATGGTGTTGAGGTTAGCATTAGTACCTGCGCTAACATTCGGTAGGTCTATAAATGACCAAGTATTATTCTTGTAGTTATAAACGGCAGCCCGGTTACATCTATCAGTATTATCAAAACTTACTAAATCATCACCAGACTGATAGCAAAAGTATATCTCGCTTAATTGCTTGTTATGTAGAGCAAAGCAACGGTTAGCGTTTTTAATATTCAGTGTGGAGTAAATACGCTGCCTAACTTTCTCATCAGCTATACTCTGCTTAGTGTTTCCATCATGTACATATATATCTGTAGCACCAAATACGAAGTGCTTACCGTCAGCCTCTACAATGCAATTCTGGTTAATTACACCATCATCACTGAAGAGCTTGCGGAAGTTAAAAATAAATGAGCCACCAGTGAACTCCATGAGCATCACTTCAGTGGATGAATAAATAATAAAGTTAGTACCTAATTCTGCACCATCCTTAATAGGGGTCTGCATTTGCACTAGGTCATTAAAACCAGCTGAGGCTGTAGTATCTGTTTCAGACCATGTTGTTGGAACAGCATTGGCTGTCACAAGGTCGGAAAACCGCACACGATTAGGGTAACTAACAGCACCCTCTGTCATACTCAGGGCTATCATAAAGTCCCCATAGGGGCGCAAAGATGCACACCGCCAGTTAGCATTCCAGTTAGGCAATATAGCGAAATTGGTGCCACTTGGAAGCCTGTAAACCGGGACGGCATCTGGCCTATTTATATAAGCTACATCAGCTAGCACACATGCAGTAAAAGGTAAGGTTACTGGATTAGTTGATGCTATTGCACCACTAACATCTACAACTGTGCTATTAGTATACTCATAAATACTGTAGGTATCTGATGCCATAATGATGCTATCGAAACCACTTGATGGCACCACAGCAAAACAAACGCGCGGGTTAAAATCAGCGCCACCATTAATAGTGCTATCTTCTAAGTCATCATAAACAGTCCTAAACACTACAGAACGCTTAATTTTACCCTCATCGAAACGCACGTTATTAGCTGCTGTAAACCCTGCTAGCGGCAGGTTATACGGATTGATATCGGTGATTACCCCAACAGAGCCAAGGTTACGTACAGGAAGGGTAGTTGAAGCCATAGCGGGTTACCCTCTCTTTACTTCTTAATGATGTAATTCAGGATGAGAGTAGGCTGCACGTTAGCATGGGCATTACCGCCACCAGTGTTCGCAATATCGAGCGAAGGTCTAGATGCGCTGCCGTCATAACGGGCGCTGCCTGTTCCAATGGGGCTTAGGCTGGATGTTCCAGCTTCCCAGTTAGTGCGGAGGTCAACTGTACCTGAGTGATTGTGAGCTGGTAGCTCTGCGGTGGTTAAAGTGTGCGTTTCATTGCCACCAGTGTTACCTAAGCTATCACCGTCAACACTTCCAGAAACCCCGGTTAGCCTGTTAGCGCCTATACCACCCATGTCATCCTTACCACCGATAACACGGCCACGTAAATCCGGCACGTTGAATGTTGTGCTACCATCGCCTGAGCCGTAAGTTTCACCAATAGCAGCAAATAGGCCACTTTCAATAGTTCTGGATACGTCTTGACCATAGCAAAGAAGCCAGCCAGCGGGGGCAGTGGTTCCGGCATAGGGGTTAATGATACCAGCTGGTGTTACAGCCCCTGAGGCTAGTTTGGCAGCTGTAATAGCCCCATCAGCAATATCAGCTGTAGAGATGGTACCATTAGTAATCATGGCTGAGGTAACAGCTAGATTGCTGGTGAGATACGCTATAACATCAGTCAGCGCCACCTGCTTCATCACACCGTCATCGTTGATTATCATACGGTCAGCATCTACCAGTACAACTGAAGAGGCTGCTAAGCCAGCATCGAGAACACTCAATTCACTGTGGTTGGCCTGTACGACACCCGCGACATTTGGAAAGGTATTCTGTAGAGCTGCCTTGATTAAACGCAAGTGGTCATCAGCCTGAGCGAGACCATCTGTGGCTGCGGGATTAGTTACAACCAATTGGTCTATGGTGGTGGCGGTCTCTAATGCCATTGGGTTACCTCATTGTGCGCCATTTGGGCGCTCTGATTGAAAAGGCCTGACTACAACAACAACAACAAGGATCTTTACCTGCTTTTTGAAGTCGAAGGTTTGCCGAAGGTACGGGGGGTCGATACGCAGCGTATGGTACCAAACCCGCAGAATTGCTGGGGTGTTGCTGCTAAGTGGCTGTATTCTATGGATAGTGTGGATGGCTGATTGGTAATCAGACGGCCAGCTGACGCTACACTTGAGCCATAGACATTAGGACATTAGGCTCATCGTCAGAACATTGTTAGCGTAAGGCATTATCTCTTTAATACAAATCGGGACATAAGCACCACCAAAGCCCTCTCAAGCCTCGTCAGTCCACATCAGTCCACATCAGTGTATCGGCATCCACACATGTCATAAAGACGCATCAGTTGCACTTGTATAACGTAAGCTCTGTGGTATACTACAGCAGCCCAGCAGTGTTTAAACTCCTACAGAGGGGGAACACAATAGAATGGGCTTCATTATGGCCAGCAGAGGGCGCAGACACGAACCCATGTGTC
>UEXM01003157.1_pt1 | contig 10834 bp, 11 predicted proteins | sample 1796661 | NCBI WGS metagenome assembly UEXM01 (sample SAMEA4772469, study PRJEB27181) | metagenome
GGTTTAGTAGGAGGAACATATTAATGGCTCGTTATTCATCAGGAAGGTTTGCTTTACGAATATCCGATAGAGATGGACAAGCTTATCCATATAATGAAATGGTACAGGAATGGACAGGTGCGTGGGTACATACTTCAGAATTTGAACCTAAATCTCCTTTACTAAATCCAACTAATCATCCAACCGATGCACAATCTTTACAACACGCTAAACCACAAGTAATTAGTGTTACCATACCTCTTGGCGGTATTTATATAAATGATGATATTGATTCAAAGGCTATGATAGATGGAGGAGCTAATGGTGTTTCTCCTGCAATTGGAGCAAACAATTTTCAGACTGTTATGCAAACTATACAACAATTTAATCCTATTCCTGCTCCTGGAGCTTTAGAAACAGTGCAAGTTAGAACAATGCAACCCTTAAATGGAAGTTCACAAGCTAATCAAGACACCATAATGAACACCCAATTAGGCACAGCAACGGTGGTAATATCATGAGTACATACACAGAAGTAGTAGATCAAATAAGAAGTTACACAGAAACAGATAGCACTGTATTAACTACAGCAATCGTAAACGATTTTATTAATCAAGCAGAACTACGTATATTTAGAGAAGTTGATCTTGATGTATTTAGAGCTTATCAATTTGCTACCTTAACTCAAGGTAATGAGTTTGTTACTTTGCCAGGAGCTACTCCAAGCACTATGGCATTTGTTCGTACGGCTTCTATTTATCCTTCTACTGGAACAGATGCAAACGTTAGAACGTATTTATTACAAAAAGATATTAGCTACATGACAGAATATTGGCCAAATAGAACTACTCAAAGTAAACCAAGATATTATGCGATGTGGGATCAGAATACAATATACCTTGCTCCAACGCCAGATACAGCATATAAGATAGAATTAGCTTTGAATCGTAATGAAACAGGGCTTTCCGCAACTAATGCAACAAGTTGGGTTAGTACAAATGCGCCACAAGTATTACTATATGCTTGTCTTATTGAGGCTTTTAAGTTCCTCAAAGGACCTTATGATTTACTTGCACAATATGAAAAAAGCTATCAAGAAGCTGTGCAAAGACTTGCAATTGAACAACAAGGAAGAAGAAGGAGAGACGAGTACCAAGATGGTGTTATTCGTTTACCTTTACCTTCTCAAAACCCATAGGAGATAAAAATGGCTATAACACAAGCAGTGTGCAACACCTTTAAAAAAGAATTATTAGAGGGAAAGCACGATTTTGCAAATGGTGGGCATACTTTTAAAATTGCGTTGTTTACATCAAGCGCAAGTTTAGGAGCAGGCACTGCTAACTATTCAACAAGTAACGAAATAACAAACGCTTCTGGATCAGCGTATTCAGCAGGTGGAGAAACTTTACAAAACCAATCTGTAACAGGAGGCACAGGAGCTTCAACAGCATATGTTGACTTCAATACTAACCCTCAATGGACTTCTGCTAGTTTCACAGCTAACGGCGCTATGATTTATAACACCACTACTGATGGTGGATCAGGCACTACGAATTCAGTTTGTATTTTAGCATTTGGTTCTGATTTTACAGCAACCAACGGTACGTTTACTATTGAATTTCCAGCACCAGGCACGAGTACAGCTATACTGAGATTATCGTAGGAGTTTAACATGGCATTGATTATCAATGATCGTGTTAAGGAAACCACGACATCAACAGGTACGGGGACCGTGAATCTTGCAGGAGCAAGCACAGGTTTTCAAACTTTTGTCGCTGGTATTGGCACAACAAATACGACGTACTACTGTATTGCTATGCAATCAGGAAGTACGGAATATGAAATTGGTATAGGTACTATAACCGATGCTACTCCCGATACACTATCAAGAGATACAGTTTTAGAGAGTACGAACAGTGATAATAAAGTAGATTTTTCTGCAGGTGCAAAAGATGTATTTTGTACATATCCAGCAAAGAAGGCACCATCTCCTGTCATGGATCCTACAGCATATGTGACAACACATAATTCTACTATTAGCGATGTTCAAACAATGGACTCTGGCGTTTTAGCTGGACCTGTATCTATTACAGGAACACTGTCCGTAACAGGGAATTTATTTATTTTATGAGCACGCTTGAAGTAAATAAAATTATACCACAAGGATCAGGTACTGCTCTTCAAATAGGAGAGAATGGTGACACCATAACGTTGCCAGCAGGTACAGTAATAACATTACCTAACGGATCAATTACAAACGATGAACTAGCAGGTTCTATTGCTAATGCAAAATTAGCAAACTCAACAATTACAATTAACGGATCATCTGTTGCTTTAGGTGGTTCAACTACCGTACAAGCAGCTTTAACATTTCCAACAATAGGTTCTATTAACCCTTCAACAATAGAAAACACACAAACAGCAGTTACCATAACAGGAACTAATTATATTTCTGTTCCTTTTGTCGATGCAATTAACTCTACAACAGGAGCTATTGTATCAGCAGACTCAGTATCATTTACTAGCTCAACAGTTGTTGTAGCAACGTTTACACTACCAGTAGATGGAACCTATTTTCTTCGTGTAGAGAATAATGACGGATTAGCCGTACGATCAGGTTCAGCACTACTAACAGTATCAGACGCACCCGCTTGGCAAACAGCAGCAGGTAGTCTTGGCAGTTTTGCTGCTGGCTCAAATGTTGGAACAATTACAATTACAGCGACAGATGCTGCCTCTTTTGCTATAACTTCTGGGTCTTTACCTGGAGGTCTTTCGTTGAATACAGCAGCAACTAATGCTACAATTACAGGAACAGAGTCAGGAGCAACGAGTGCTACGACGTATAACTTTACGGTAACGGCTACAGATGCACAGGGCCAAACGGCAGCTAGAGCATTTAGTATAGCAATAACTGTAGGACAAATAAATAGTATGAGGTTTGATCCATAATGGGAACGTATTTAAATAGAACACCGTCAAGTGCGGGCAATGAAAAAACTTGGACAGTTAGCTTGTGGGTAAAAAGAGCTAGTATAACAAGTACATCTGCTCAATTTTTATTTGCGTCAGATACAAACTATAGTGATTATGTTTATTGTAGATTTATGGGCACAGAAAACACAGGAAAAGAAGATGAGCTTCAAGTTGTATTAGCAGAACCGAATGGCAGAACAGCAAATGTAACTACAAATAGAAAATTTCGTGACCCTTCTTCTTGGTATCATATTGTTGTTCGGTGTGACACAACTCAATCAACATCAACAGATAGATTAAGAGTATATGTTAATGGTTCTCAAGAAACTTCTTTGCGAGATAATAATCAACTAAATCAAAATGATGACAATATGAATTGGAATAGTAATGTTCCACAAGTAATAGGGGCACAACTTTCTAGTGGTACAAGTGAAAGATTTCAAAATGGATACATAACTAATTTTGTTAATATTGATGGGCAATCTTTAGCGCCGACATCGTTTGGAGAAACAGATTCTACTACAGGTGAATGGAAACCTAAAGCAGCTTTATCAGGTCTTACTTTTGGAACTAATGGTTTTTGGTTAAAATATGAAAGTGCAGGAAACTTAGGACTTGATTCTTCAGGAAACTCAAACACATATACTGTTAACAATGCAGGAACAGGTGCTCAAACTGTAGACACAGCTAGTAATAATTTTGCTACAATAAATCCTGTAGCAGTATCAAGATTTTCCAATCAAGGTACAATTTCTTTGGGTAATTTAAAATATGATGGAGCAGCTAATGATAGAGGTTGGGGGTTTTGTTCTATGGGAGTTACTAAGGGTAAATGGTACTGGGAAATAAAAGCTACTGCTACAGATAGATTAATGATTGGAGTAGGTTATCAAAGTGTTTTGGATTTTGGTGGCACGTTTTTTGGTAATAATCCTTCTAAAGCATTTTCAATATTATCCTACAACGGCAATTTATATTATGATGGAACTAATACTTCTTATGGACCTACTTTTGCAGCTAATGATATTATGATGGTTGCATTAGATATGGATAATTATCTTTGTTGGTTTGGTAAAAATGGTACTTGGTCAAATAATGCAACGCAAACTCAAATAGAAAATTCAACTGCTACTTACGATGCAACAACAAAAATGGGAACAAAACAAAATATAAATAATGGGGACTTTGTATTTCCATTTATAACAGCTCAAGAGAATGCACAGACAGGTGCAGGTATTTTTAATTTTGGTAATCCACCATTTACAATATCATCAGGTAATGCAGATGCTAACGGTCATGGAAACTTTGAATATGCAGTGCCATCAGGGTACTACTCATTATGTACAAAAAATTTAGCGGAGTTTGGATAATGGCTTATACAACAATAGACGACCCATCAGTATATTTTCAGACAGCTTTATATAATGGTTCAAGTTCTTCTGTCACAGTTACTAATGATGGTAATTCAGACTTACAACCAGATTGGTTATGGATTAAATCAAGAAGTAATGCGACAAACCATGATACTTTTGATTCATCAAGAGGTATGACAAGTAAAAGATTATTTCCAAATCTTACAAATGCAGAAGATTCTAATGGTGTAGCTAGTGTAACCTCAGATGGTTTTACAACAGGTACATCTCTTGGAAATATTAATACTAATGGCGAAAACTATGTAGCATGGCAATGGAAAACTAATGGTGGAACGACATCAACGAATACAGACGGAACTATTACCTCTACGGTGCAAGCTAACACCACTGCTGGATTTAGTATAATTACATATACAGGAACAGGTTCTAATGCTACGATTGGTCATGGATTAGGTGTTGCCCCAAGTTGGGTTTTATGTAAAGACAGAGATGGAACAGGAGCATGGGTAACTTGGCAAAATACTCTAGCTGGAAATCAAGCATTAGAATTACAATCAACAAATGCTGTAGCTGATGAGCCAACATCTTGGAACAGCACAGTACCCTCTAGCACAGTTTTTAGTGTTGGAACAAGAGGGGGAACAAATGCAAGTGGTAATAATTTTGTCGCTTATTGTTTTGCTGAGAAACAAGGATACAGTAAATTTGGTAGCTACACAGGTAATGGTAATAATGATGGCCCATTTGTTTATACAGGGTTTAAACCTGCTTGGGTAATGATTAAAAATTCTAGTGCGACTTCCCAGTGGGTTATAATTGATGCAACAAGAGACCCCTTTAATGTAACTGATGCAAGATTACGAGCAAATTCAAATGCCGCAGAAGTAACAGAAACATTTTTTGATTTTCTGTCTAATGGGTTTAAACTTCGTGCTACTGGAACTGACAAAAGTGATAATGGTAATGTTTACATCTACATGGCCTTTGCAGAGAATCCTCTAGTAGCATCAAACGACGTAATAGCATTGGCAAGGTAACATGGTATCAACGCTTAAAGTAAACACAATCAAGAAACATTCAGCTACTTCAATCACACTTGGAGAGTCAGGTGATTCTATTGTTAATAATGCTTTAGACGTTACGCCTCAAGGCACATCTGCTAACCCTATAACGTTTACTGTAACTGTTGCAGCAAAAACTTCGGCTAATGTATACAACGGCGCAGGTAGTTCTAATGCTTATTTTATAAATGGAACAGAAGCTCCTAGTTTTTTTATTGAAGGCAACGTTGTTGCTTCTTATGAATACTATTACAAATTTGATCAATCAGATGCTTCTAACTCAGGGCATCCTTTATTGTTTTATTTAGATGATGGAAAAACTCAAATTTATAGTACTAACGTTACTACTAATGGAACACCAGGTCAGGCGGGAGCATACACACAAATAAAAGTTGGAGGGATAGCTCCAAATATTTTATATTACCAATGTTCTTCACACTCTTATATGGGTAACAGAATTTATAATCCTGGAGCAAGAACATTAAACACAGGAGGAGCAGGTTTGTATCTTCCAACAGGAACAGGAAATCCAGGTCAGTTTATCGGATATGGAAGTGTATCAAATGGTATTAATGAACTTGCTTGGGCAACGGTTGTAGGAGAAACCAAACCAACCATTACAGGTATTAGTCCTTCCGTTATAGAAAACACACAAACAGCCGTAACAATTACAGGGACTAATTATGTTAATACTCCTATTGTAGAAGCAATTAATTCTACGGGAGCTATTACAGCAGCTGACTCTGTTTCTTTTACAAGTGCAACAACATTAGTAGCAAACTTTACATTAGCTACTGACGGAACGTATTTTATAAGAGTAGAAAATAACGACGGTAATGCGGTTCGTAGTGGAACAGCAATACTTACCGTATCCGATGCTCCTGCATGGCAGACAGCAGCAGGATCTTTAGGGACCGTGGATGCTGGAGGAACTATTAGTTTTACTGTTAATGCAACGAATGCTACAGCATATGCTGTGCAGTCAGGGTCGTTGCCAGGAGGTGGTAGTTTGAATACGAGCACAGGAGCTATTACAGGCACTGAGTCTGGAGCAACGCAAGATACAACATATAACTTTACTATTAGAGCAACAGATGCACAGGCTCAAACAGCAGATAGAGCCTTTTCAATTGCAGTCAACGTTGGTATAAGTAACGCTATGAGGTTTGATTAATGGCTACGTATTTAAATAGAACACCATCAAGTGCAAGCAATCGTAAAACATGGACATATAGTACATGGTTAAAACGAGGACAAATCGGTACGGGAGATAATGTTTTTTTTGGAGTTGGAGCAGGAACAGTGGAATTTGGAGCTTTTTTTAAAAGTGATAATATACTTGAAGTGTATCAATACACTTCAGGAACGTATAATTTTAGATATAAAACAGATCAATTTTTTAGAGATTCTTCAGCTTGGTATCATATAGTTATAGCGGTTGATACAACGCAAGGAAGTGCAGGAGACAGAGTAAAAATTTATGTAAATGGTTCTCAAATAACGTCTTTTTCTACCAACACTAATCCAAGTCAAAATTTTGATACACAAGTAAATTTAGATACTCCACATAAAATAGGAGTAGCTCAATACGGTAGTGGTTTTTATTTAGGGTATATGGCAGAAACTATTTTAGTAGATGGCACTGCTTTAACCCCAACATCGTTTGGAGAAACAGATTCTACAACAGGCATATGGAAACCAAAAACATTTTCAGGTTCTTATGGCACTAATGGATTTCGTTTAGAATTTAAAAATGGTGGGGCATTAGGAACAGATACCAGTGGTCAAAGTAATACATTTACAGTTAATAACGCAGGCACAAATGCTCAGGTTACTGACACACCTACTAATGTTTTCTCTGTTTTAAATATCATAACAGCAGATGGAGGAACATGGAGTTTAGGTGCTTTAAAATATGTTACAAATGGCACTGATTTAGTGTGTGGAATAAGCAGTTTTGCTTTAACAGGATCATCAAAATGGTATTGTGAAATGAAAGCAATTACTAAAACAGGAAATTATTTTAACTTTGGTGTGGCTTCTAGTTCTAAAAGTATGAACGATAATGGTATTACTTATAGAAGTGATGGTAAAATATTTAAAGATGGAAGTGAAAATCAAAGTAGTTTAGCTACGTTTACGGATAATGATATAATAGGACTTATCTATGATTGTAGTAATAATCAATGTAGCTTTCAAAAAAATGGCAGTGCTGTGGGTAGCGCTGTCACTATAGGAGATGCAACAAAAGATATATTTTTTGTAACAGGAGGAAATGGAGGCACAAATGCTACTTCTGAAGTAAATTTTGGTAATCCTGTTTTTAGTATATCTTCGAGCAATGCCGATGGAGCAGGACTAGGTAGTTTTGAGTATGCTGTTCCTTCAGGAGCTTATTCACTTTGCACAGAAAACTTAAACACATACGGATAACATATGGCTTATACAACAATAACAGATCCTTCAGCATATTTTCAGACATTACTTTATACAGGTAATTCTTCTTCTAGATCTGTTACTTTTGATGGTAACGCTAATTTACAACCAGATTGGGTTTGGGTTAAGGGTAGGAGCAACTCAGGAGATCATTTTTTATTTGATACAAATAGAGGTGTTTATAAAAACATTCATTCTAATGATACTGCAGCAGAGGTAAATAATAATAACTCTTTAACCGCTTTTAATTCAGATGGTTTTAGCATGGGAAATGTTGGAGGCATGAATTATAATTCAAACACTTACGTAGGTTGGGGTTGGAAAGCCAATGGGGGCACTACTGCTTCTAATTCTGACGGATCTATAACTTCTACAGTGCAGGCTGATACAACAGCGGGATTTAGTATTGTTACATGGACTGGAACAGGATCAAATGGAACTGTTGGGCATGGCCTAGGTAAAGCTCCTGATTGTATTCTTTTTAAAAATTATGCAGCTAGTGAAAACTGGACTACTTATCATTCTCCTTTAGGTAATGGCGGAGGTATGTATTTAAATTTAACTAATAGTTTTAATACCGCAAGTTCTTGGTATTCAGACACCTCTCCTACATCTAGTTCTTTTTATGTAGGAACAAACTCTAAAACAAATGGTGGCACGATGGTTGCGTATTGTTTTGCTAATATACAAGGCTACAGTAAATTTGGTAGCTACACAGGTAATGGTAATGCAGACGGAACATTTATCTATACAGGTTTTAAACCTGCATGGGTTATGATTAAAAGAACAGATGCCGTTGAAAATTGGATAATGCTTGACAATAAAAGAGAACCATTCAATGTTGTTACAAAAAGATTATATGCTGATACGAATGGTGCAGAATCTACTTCAGGTACTCGAATGGACTTTGTATCTAATGGTTTTAAATTAAGACAATCTGTAGGCGATATAAACACTTCTGGTGGAACCTATATATACATGGCCTTCGCAGAGAATCCTTTAGTAGCAACGAACGGAGTGCCCGCAACGGCTATGTAATATGTCAGAGATAAAAGTAAATACCCTTAAAAAATATGATGGTTCTACCATCACGATTGGTGAAGGTGGTGACACGGTTACCATCACACCAGGCATTACTGCAACAACATTAACATCAGGAACTATTCCTAATGCACGGTACGGCACACCAACTTTTGATGCGTCTAATTTAACAAACTTACCAGCAGAAACAAAACCAACAATTGGTAGTATTAGTCCTACCGTTATTACCAATGACTCAACGGCTGTAACTATTACAGGAACCAACTATGTATCTATTCCAACTGTTGATGCAATCTCTACAACAGGAGCAATCGTAGCAGCAAGTGCTGTAAGTTTTACAAGTGCTACTGTTATTGTTGCAACGCTAACGTTACCGACAGATGGCACATACTTTTTACGAATAGAAAATAATGATGGTAACGCTGTTCGGTCAAATACAGCTTTACTTACCGTATCGGACAATCCTGTTTGGACAACAAACTCTGGTTCTCTTGGAACTATTGCAGGAAACTTTTCAGGTACCGTAGCTACGGTAGCAGCGTCTGGTGAGTCAGTAACCTTTTCAGAAACAACAAGTGTATTAACAAACGCAAGTCAAGCAAATTGCTCGCTAAACTCAAGCACAGGTGTTATAACTACAAGTGATTTTGGTGGATCGTCTACGAGCGCAACAACGTATAACTTTACTCTTCGTGCTACAGATTCACAAGGGCAAACAGCGGATCGTGCTTTTTCACTAACATCATTATATGATATAGCTAACTCAGGAAGGTTTGATTAATGGCAACTCAATTATCTAGAACAGCATCAAGTACAACAGATGCACAAAGAAAAACTTGGACTCTTAGTTTTTGGTTAAAACCAGCAAACATGAATGGAGACGATGGCTCTAATGCTCAAGAATATCATTATGTGTATCAAGCAAGCGGTGGGTCTAGTGGATACTTTAGAATGGATAGTAATCAAAAGTTAAGATGGAGAGATTACACAAATGGAGGTTCTCCTGATTATTTAAAAATAACAAATAGATTATTTAGAGACACTTCAGCTTGGTATCATATAGTTTTAAGATGTGACACCACACAAGCAACAGCCGCAGATAGAATAAGATTATATGTTAATGGCGAATTACAAGAATGGCAAAATGCAAACTATCCAGCACAAAATCATGTTACTTTTATAAACTCTACATTTCCATATCAAATAGGTCAATCTGGCACTAACGTACTTGATTCAACTTATCTTTCACAATATATTATGTGTGCAGGACAATCATATGCTCCAACTGTTTTTGGATCAACAAATGCAAATGGTATTTGGGTTCCTAACTCAAGCCCTTCGGTTACATATGGAGCTAATGGTTTTAAATTAGATTTTGCAGGTACAGGAACTTCTGCTGATGCTAGTGGATTTGGTGCAGATACTTCTGGCAATAATAATCATTTTGCTACAGCAGGATTAGGTACAAATCCTAATACAAAAGATACACCAGCAAATAATTTCTGTACATTAAATGGTATAGCTAAGAATAGATTTGTACCTTCACAAATTTCAAAAGGTAACTTATCAATTTTTGATACTAACAATGATACTTTACGATTATCTGGAACTACACATGGTTTTACGTCAGGTAAATGGTATTGGGAAACAAAATTTACAGGAGGTACTAATAACGTAGTAACTGGATTTTTAGATGTTAATAATTATGAAGCAAGTAAAGTATATGCTTCAGGAGCAAATTCTTACCCTGGAAGATATTCAGGTAGTAATAGTTTTGGTTACAGAAATAACGGAGCTGTATATTATAATGGAAGTAATGTTACTAAAACAGCTTGGAGTAATAATGGAGATATATTAGGTTTAGCAGTTGATATGGATAATAAAGCTGTTTATGCTCATATCAATGGAACATATGTTGATTCAGGAAATCCAACAAGTGGAGCCTCAAGAACAGGTTCTTTATTT
>UEXM01003162.1_pt1 | contig 10826 bp, 12 predicted proteins | sample 1796661 | NCBI WGS metagenome assembly UEXM01 (sample SAMEA4772469, study PRJEB27181) | metagenome
GGCACTGGTTTTAAAGTAGATAGAGACAAGTTTATGCTTGAAAAGGGCGACATGGATGACAACTTTTCAACCTTAAAGTTTGAGTCTATTGAGGATATTTTAGAAGGAGACATAGTTGAAGGGGATAGACGCTTCTTTTCATTAAACAAAACACTTAAAGAACAAATAAAAAAAGATGCCGAAAAAAACAATATTCCCGAATCCACCAAAGATTCACAGGTTTATCAAATTGAAGGTGAAATGGGCGAAGGCAAAAAACCCTTAGACATGTATGGAAAAATTATTCCGCAACAACTTAAAAAAATTGCACAGAAATACGATAAAAATGCCGAGCCTCAGTTAAAAAGAGTTTTGTATAATGAAAATTTAGACGATGTTTCGCCTGACATGTTATATGAGGTTTATAAAGGTAGGCTCGGAGGCGATGATCAAGATATGTTAAGCGAAGGATTAAAAACACACGAATCAGCCACCATCGACATCACCCCTGAAATGCGAAAAGCTATCTTGACCGAAGGCGTGAATGTCATGTACAAAGGTGGTATAGTTAATAAGGTTAAATCCATGGACAAACCCATCCAAGGCAACACACGAGAAATGTAATGGCAGTAGATTATTTAAAAACATACCTAGGCATCGATCCTGATGACTATTCAGCAATGGAAGCACGCATTCGTGGTGAAGAACCACAGGCACAAGCACCAATTATGATGCGACAACCCATGATGATGCCTCAACGCAGAAGCTTGTCAGACATTGAAGCTATGCCAAGCATGCCAAGAGTACAAATACAACCACAGGAAGATGATAGATATCAATCTTTAATGGATGAGATTGCATCTTTGAAAGCACAGATTGATGCTTTGCAAACACCTGTTGTTGAAGAAGCACCTATGATGCCCACCGAACCTGAAGTAGCCGAAGCACCCATGATGCCTTCTGCACCCTCAGTGACAGTTGAACAATTACAAAATAGAATGGTTGGCGAACCACAAAGATTGCCACAAGCATCAACTTCAGTTATGGCTCCGACACCTGCACCAACTTCAACGGCAATTGACCAACCATTGCAAGCACCACCTGAATTAACCAATAGAATGGTAGGAGAGCCACAAAGATTGTCAGCAGAACCATTTAGAATAGGAAGAGTAACTAGCAGTGGTCCAACAGGATCAATAGAAGTTTATGATGACAACTTGCGTCCACCTGAACCTGATATGTCAGATAAGTTTATAAAGCGTACCACACAAGCACCATCACAAGATATTCAATCAAGCATTGATTATTTAGCTAAGTTGCCAAAAATGAACATACCGCAGATTCCTGATGTAGAAGAAATTAAAAGAAAAATAGCAGAAGCCAATTTAACATTGCCAACACCTGTTAGCTATGAAGAGCAATTGCAATCAATTAGGGATTTGCCACCGATGACACAAATGCCAACAAGAGAAGAAATACAAACGGCAATGCAAAACATACCAACATCGGTTAGTGCCAATGTTACGCAAAATCCTTTTCAAAAAATTAATGACATATTGCCTCAATCAACCATAGATCAGTTTCGAGCAGTTGCAAGCAAGCCAAATCCTTTTATGGGAGACTCAGCAAGAAACATTATGAGTCAAATCCAACAACCACAAATGCAATCTTTTGGCAGACCACAGCTACCTTTTCAAGGTGGTTTTATGCCTGAAATGCGTGCAAGCGGAGGCGGAATAGACAAAGCTATTTACGATCTCAAGTTTAAGCTAAACGGTAGGTAACAATGGCTACAGGTTGGGGTAGACAGGGTTGGGGAACTGACATATGGGGCGGAACCTCAGTCAGCACAACTCTTACAGGTTTTGAGTTAACCTCAGCACTCGGAACTCTCACCTCCATTACAGGTGAAGCCAATATATCACCTAGTGGCGTAGCAGGAACTTCAGCCCTAGGCACCATAACTCTTGTTACCAATAATAACATTTCAGTTACAGGTCTTTCAGCCACTTCTGCTGTTAGTGGCGTAGGTGTTAATGCTCAAGCGGTAGCAACTTTACCAAGCTTAGTTTCATCCGTTGGCACCGTTTCGGTACAAATTCAAGCTGAGGCGAATGTTACCCCTGCAAGTCAAGTGGGAACCTCTGCCCTTGGAACTCCAACAGTAGACGCTGAAGCAAATATTGCCTTAACTGGATTTGCTTTAACAAGTGCTTTAGGAACACTAACTTCTGTAACAGGTGAAGCTAATGTCACTCCTGCAAGTCAAGTAGGCACCAGTGCATTAGGCACACCAACGGTGGATGCTGAAGCAAATGTTTCTGTATCAGGATTTGGTCTAACAAGTGCGTTAGGCACTATTACAACCGATGCTGAGGCGAACATACCCCTTGCTGGTTTTGGATTAACAAGTTCTTTGGGAACCATAAGCCTTGTTACCAACAACAACATATCAGTATCAGGGCTAGCAGGAAACTCTGCTTTGGGTTCTGTGACCATTTTATTATCAATAAATATTAATGTAACAGGACAATCAGCCACAGGACAAGTTGGCACACCAACCGTCATTGCAAAAGCAAACTTTACGCTTACTGGAGTCAGTGCAACAGGAGAAGTTGGCTCTGTAATGATTTGGTCGTTAATTCCTGATGCACAAAATCCAAATTATGCTATCATCGATGATGATCAGACACCAAATTATGCTATTATTGACGATAGCCAAACCCCTAACTGGGATGAAATAGCAGCTTAACGTAGGAAATATATATGGCAACTTATGTAAATGATTTAAGATTAAAAGAAATCGCCACAGGTGATGAGTCAGGGACTTGGGGAACAAGTACCAACACCAACTTAGAATTAATTGGAGAAGCGTTTAGTTATGGCACTGAAGCCATCACCACTAACGCTGATACTCATACAACCACCATAGCAGACGGAGCAACCGATCCAGGCAGATCGATGTACCTTAAATATACAGGTACTTTGGATTCAGCTTGTACTATTACGATTGGTCCTAATACAGTTTCTAAAGTATGGATCGTTGAAAACGGCACTAGTGGTTCCCAAAATATTATTCTTTCTCAAGGCTCAGGTGCAAATATCACCATTCCCGCAGGCGATGTCAAAGTTGTTTACTCAGACGGAGCAGGAAGTGGAGCAGCATTTTTTGATGCTTTTGCCAGTCTTAATGTTGGTGCTTTAACAGGTGCATCACTAGACATTTCAGGCGATATAGACGTAGACGGAACTACTAACCTAGATGTAGTAGACGTAGACGGAGCAGCAAATTTTGCAGCAGATGTAACTATTGCAACTGGTGCTGACCTTCTTACTGCTTCAGCAGGAGCAGACAATGTTCGTATAGGTTTAGATGCAGGTGACTCAATAGCCGATGGTGGAATTCGCAATATTGTAATAGGAAGAAATGCAGGTACAGCGATTACCACTGGTGACTCTAATGTTGCGATAGGTTGGGAAGCTCTTAAAACTGAAGATGCACATGGAAATAACGTAGCCATTGGAGCATCCGCTTTAGCTACTCAAAACGCAGGAGCAGATGGCTACAATGTAGGTATTGGTTATCACGCAGGTGTATCAGTAACCACAGGTGTAAGCAATACCCTCATCGGTGGTTTAGCAGGAGATGCTATTACAACAGCAAATAACAACACAGCAGTTGGTTACGCTTCTTTATCAGCAAATACAACTGGTGCATTTAACGTAGCCTTGGGTGCTAATGCTTTAGATAATAACACCACAGCAAACAACAACATCGCAATTGGTTATGCTGCTTTAGATGCTAACACCACAGGTGCAGGGAATGTTGCGATTGGAGTTACAGCATTAGATGCTAACACTACCGCATCAAATAATGTTGGTATAGGTACTAATGCACTAGGAGCAAACACCACAGGTACAGATAACGTAGCAGTAGGAACAGATGCTTTAGATGCGAATACCACTGCTTCAAACAACACAGCTATTGGTGATGTTGCTTTATCAGCAAATACAACTGGTGCAGAAAATGTAGCAGTTGGAGCTGATGCATTGAGGAATAATACGACAGCATCTTCCAACACAGCAGTTGGTAAAGGTGCTTTGACAGCAAACACCACAGGGGCTAATAATACTGGTGTCGGCAGAACCTCACTAATAAACAATACCACAGGTGGTAGTAATGTAGGGCTTGGTGTTAATACTTTAGAAGCTAATACGGAAGGTTCTAATAATATTGCTATTGGAGTACAGGCTTTAGATGCCAACACCACAGCAGATAACAATACAGCAGTGGGGCATCAGGCTTTATTATCAAACACTACAGGCACACAAAATGTAGCGGTAGGACAAGGTTCTTTAGCTGCTAATACTACTGCAAGTTATAATACTGCTTTAGGTCGTGAAGCATTAAACGATAACACCACAGGTGCTAATAATGTAGCTGTTGGTCGTGGTTCTTTAGGAGTAAACACCACCGCATCTTCCAATACAGCCGTTGGTTATGCTTCTTTAGGAGTCAACACCACAGGTGCAAGTAACACCGCAGTTGGTTCTTTAGCTTTAGATGCCAATACGACAGCCTCAAACTGTACAGCGGTTGGTATCTCCGCACTTAGCTCAAACACAACTGGTGAAAATAATACAGCTTTTGGCTCACAAGCATTAGCAGACAACACAACTTCCACAGCAAATACTGCGGTAGGACACGCAGCACTTTTTGAAAACACCACAGGTTCTCAGAACACCGCAGTTGGTAAAAGTGCTGCTGTAAATACAACCACAGGAAGTTACAATACAGTCCTTGGTTACTTAGCAGGTGGAGATATTACCACTGGAAGTTACAATACAGCAATTGGTACACAGGCTTTGGATGGTATGGCTACAGTAAATAGCAACACAGCAGTTGGATATTCGGCTGGTGGTGCTGTTACTAGTGGTTCATTAAACACTTTTGTAGGTTCTCTTGCTGGAGATAACACAACAACCGGTACGGGAAATCTGGCTATTGGGTATGCTATGAGGACTTCAGCTACAGGAGTTGTAAGAGGGCATATTGGTTATAATAACGGAGATACTGGTACAGCAGATTACGCCATAACTTTTGGTAGAAGCGGTACTGACTGGTCAAGACTTTCTTATGGGGGTTCTAGTTTTACCACTGGTTCTGATGAACGCAAGAAAAAAGATATTACAGATCATCCTTTGGGGTTAGATTTTATTAATCAACTAAGAACAGTAAATTACCACATTAAAGCTCCTTGTGATGTTCCTGAAGAATGGGATACCTATAAAGCATCTGAAACTGAAGCAAAAATAACCACTTGGCAAACAGGTATGTTGGCTCAAGAGGTTAAAGCAGCCTTAGACAATTTAGGTGTAGATGCTGAAAAATTTAATGGTTGGGGTCAAGAACCCGATGGTATGCAAACGCTTGATTACGGTCAATTTGTTATGCCATTAATTAAAGCATTACAAGAAGCAGATGATAAAATAGATGCACTAACAAGAAGAATAGAAGCCCTAGAAGGCTAACAACAATAGGAGTATAAAAATGCAAACAGTAGAACAAGTATTAACAGCAGCAACCGATAGCGTAACGCTTATTAATGATATTAATGGTGGTACACACGATGTTGAAAATATGACCCAAGAAGAAATCAACGAGATGGTACAAAGAAATGTAGACCATCTTGAGCTTATCTTGGCTTATGAACCATCAGACGAAGATGATGACACACCTGACGTAGTAGGAGACTCATCAGATAAGTCTAGCTATACAGATGCGATTGCAACTGGCAAAGCATATATTGCAGCTAATTAATTTAATCTTAAAGAGAGGAGAAGATAATGACTGAAGAAGCAAAAGTAACGTTAGACGGACAAGAGCTAGAAGTAAAAGACTTTAGCGATCAACAAAAATATCTGTATAATCAGATAGTTGATTTAAAAAATAAACAAGGTCGACTCAACTTTGAGCTTGACCAAATAAACGCATCTTACAGTGTGTTTGAAAATGCTTTTAAGGAGTCTTTTAAAGAAGAAACTAAAGAAGCTGAAACCGAGGAAAAGTAAAATGAAAAATATATATTTAATCTTAATTGGCTTATTTGCAACTTCATGTGCAACTGTTAATTCAGTGATTGAAGGTGGTAAAGATATTGCTATGACCGCAGTTGATACAACCGTTAAAACTGCTGGGAATATTTCAGGAGCAGCACTAAAAGATGTTAGTGGCGTTGTTACTACAGTAACTGAAACTTACGATGGCGTAATTGATACAGTTGTTGAAAACATTGACGAGCAAACTGACGAACTGCAAGACAAACCTGAGGAGTCTAAATAATGGAAGTATTAATACCATTAGCTATTATGGTGCTTATTGTTGCACTATCTATGAGAAGATTTAAACCTGAGCTTTGGGAAAAAACAATATCAAGATTTAAGAAGTAACATGTCTTGGTGGAAAAAAGTAGTATATTTTTTTACGCCTCTTAGTTCGGCAGAACTACCCAACCCTCTTAAAGAAGAGATGGAAACCGTTAGAGCTAGGAATAAAAAAGGCAGATATGTTGCTGACGATCCCAATACCCCTGACATAAACGAGGCTTACACTCAAGTTCCGAAAAAAAAAGGTCGACCCCGTAAGAAAAAATAATGTACGAGTATGCTTGCGAAGTCATTAAGGTGGTTGACGGAGATACTTCTGACCTTAATATTTCTCTTGGTTTTGATATCTATCACAAGTGTCGTGTACGCCTATATGGGATTGATACGCCTGAGTGTCGGACAAGAAACAAAGACGAAAAAGCTAGAGGTAAACTAGCCAAAGCTTTTGTTGAAAATGCGATAGCTAGTGGCAATGAAATTATTGTCAGAACCAAACTAAAAGATTCCAAAGGTAAATATGGTCGTGTTTTGGGCGAAATACTTGTAGACTCAATCAACATTAACGAAGAGCTAGTAAGAAAACACTTGGCTGTTCGATATTTCGGTCAAAGCAAAAATGATGTTGAGGCAGAGCATGAGATCAACAAACAAAAACTTCTTGAGCTTGGCGTGTATCAAGAAATAAAAAACCCCTCATAAAGAGGGGCTTATTAAAAGCGACTTGTAACTAGAAGTCAGCCTTGTCAAACAATTCATCAATCATGATGAACTGACCTGCAAAGTCACCGACCTTGGTTCTCTTGTCAATGCGAGTTGCATCTTCGATTACCTTGTAAATCTTTTTGGAATATATCCAGTCAGGATTTAAGGAATCGACCTTAGCTTGGTCTAGCATAATCGCTACAGGTGTAACATGAGTTCCACCGCCATCTTGATCAATTACCAAGATTACAGCAGGCTCACCATTATCAAACTTTCCTGCCATCAACCTTAGTTGATCAGAGTTGTGTTTGATCATAGCCATTTTTTCGTAACACTTTTGTAGTGTGGTTTTCATATTGATTCTCCTATATGAAGTTTTATGATAAAGAACCACTTCTTTACCTATAGTTAATCTTACACTAATAAAGTGTTCAAGTCAACACTTATAGAAAAATAAGTTAAATTAGTAGATAACTCTTCTTAGAAAAAAAACTTTTTTATGCTATATTTTTCTAACAATGAACGGGCAAAAACAACACGATAGATTAATCATTTGGTCTGCTATAGGCTTTTTAATTACCCTTGTCATAGGTCTTTCTGTAAATGTAAATGCACAGTCAAACCAACAATCAGGCACGGCTTGTGTCAACGGTACTCAGTATTGCGAAAACAATAGTTTGGATACAGTCAACACGACTACAACCACCAACACAAATACGAACACCAACACAAATCAAAATACCAACACGAACACCAATACGAATTCAAATACCAACGTATCGACCAACACAAACAATTCGACTAATACAAATTCAAACACAAATGTTTCGACTAACTCAAATACAAATGTAAACACTTCGACATCGAATAACACCAATACGAATAACAACGTCAACACTTCAACTTCAACATCTAATTCAACAGTTAATTCAACCGTAAATCAGAATGTTACAAACACAAATACTTCAAATTCGACCAGTAATAACACGAATCAAAACACCAACATCAATCAATCAACCTCAGATTCTAATGTTACGACTGACAACAAAAACGTAAACGAAAATAATACTAAATCAGATAACACAAACCGAAACATCAACGAATCTAATTCAACGCAAACAATAAATCAAAATGTTAAAAGCAAGGCACCCCCTGCTTCTGCTATAGCACCAAGCATTATGAGTTATTCTCAAGACCTATGTACCGTTGGTAGGTCAGGAGCTTTTCAAGGGCAAGTATTTGGGTTCTCCACAGGAGCAACTGTGACTGACGAGAACTGTGAACGCTTAAAACTTTCAAAGTATTTGTATGATACTGGTATGAAAGTCGCTTCAGTGTCTATACTTTGTCAAGACTCAAGAGTATTTAAAGCCATGGAAATGGCAGGTACTCCTTGCCCTTACCAAGGTAAAATAGGTAGAGAAGCAACAATGGCATGGGCTGAAAATAAATCACAAAGACCCGATGTTAAAGAACAAGAAAAACTTTTTATACAGCAATGCACACATGATAGAAATCCCAACAGAGACAGAATCAATAAAGATGTTGTGGGTGCAGTAAAGGTTATTTATACAAGAAAGACAAAAACCAAAAAACAATGCAAAAACGAATTTTATGCTACGCAATAGCATGTTTGTTTAGCGTTACAGCTTTCACTCAAACAACAGTCACCTACCTTCAAGACAAGCCTATTTGGGATTTGCGACTAGAAAACTCCACCGATATGTCAGCAAACGATGATGGCACGTCACCAAGCTTTAACTTTGGATTTGATTTCATATTTTTTGGCGAAACATTTAGTCAGGGTTACATGGCAAGTAACGGTTGTTTGATCTTGGGATCACTTTCCACAGCAAGTAATTGGGAAAAAAATTGCACTGACTACACGCCTGACCCATCACCAAATACCAACTACACCATGTATCCATTTTGGACAGACCTCATCATGGGTCAGAATTCTTCTATGTTGGCAAAAAGTTTTGATGACAAAGTTGTTTTTGGTTGGTATGAAATGTGGGAATATTACAGAGACTCTAAAAACACTTTTGAACTTTGGCTCTATCCAAATGATACTTTTGAAGCTAGATACGGCAATCTTGACATTCAAAACCACGATGTTTTTATAGGCATACAAGGCAAAGAAAATGAGTTTGAAACTTATTATTTTCACGATGAATGCAACACAGGCTCTACTAATTCAAATGAATGCTTTAACTACGACTGGAATAACTCAGACCAAAATCAAAAACTAGAAAATGGTGGATCGCTTTTTGTGGGAGAAATTATCGATTGTAGCAACCCACTTAATGATACTAGTTGCTCAGGCTACGCTGATGCCTATCAAACTCAACAGTGCAATATTGATCAACTATATGCAGAGTCATGCCCCTATTACTGGGATGCATACGATGATTTGCAGTGCAATCTTGATCCCCAGTACGGTCCTTTTTGCCAAGGTTACAGTCAAGAAAACGATGTTGGGTATTTTCAAGAAGATGAGTTTAATTATGGGTACGAAGAAGAAGAACAATTTGGCTACGAAGAAGAGCCAATGTTTGAGGAGTTTGTGTTTGAGTTTGAAGAACAACACCAAGGAGAGCAAGAATTTACATTTCAAGAAGAAATAATTTTTGAGCAAATGTTTCCACAAGAAGAATTTCACGATCCTTTTATTCCTATGGACGACACACCTTTGCGTGATGAAGAAATATTTACGCCAATAGAAGATTTAATGGTTGAGGAGTTTATATTTCAAGAAACTTTTTTAGTAGAAGATTATCGTGAACCTGAAACATTCATTGAACTTGAAACCATAGACCAATTGGAAGAATGGTTTGAAGAAGAAACTAGAAGAGAAGAAGAAATTGCAATTTTGGAAGAGCCTGAAGAAGAGTTTGTAGAAGAAATATTTGAAGAAGAAGTTGTTGAAGAGGTGTTTGAAGCCATAGAAGAACGCATGGCTGAGGCTGAAATTGAAGAAGAAAGAATAGAAAGAGAAGAAATTATAGAAGAAGATGTATTTGAAGAAGAGTTTGCGGTTGCAGAAAGAGAAAATGCAAAAGGTGAAAGCTCTATTAGCAGAGAAATAGCACTAAAAATTGTTTCCGCCACAATTACAACAGCTAAAAACAGCATTAGTGGCACCAACTCAGGTCGCTCAGTTCATGCAACTGGTAACAGCCCTGCATCAGGCAACGTATTTGCCTCTTCATCTAATACAAGCATGAGCATTAGTAGCTCACCAAGCATTTCAGATCAATTCGCATCATCTACAGCTCAAACCAATCAAGTTTTAGATATGAGTAGCATGTCTGTATCAGATTCGTCTTTTAGCTCTACTACAGTAGAAACAGAAACAATAACAACAGAGGTAGCGGTTTCTAGCGTAACAACAGATACAACTCAAGATCAAATGGACACTTCTATTGCATCCGTTGATTCTGATTCAGAAACTACGGTTGAGAGCATTATTGCTCAAAATCTACAAACGGCTCAAGAACAAGTTGTAGCCAAACAAGAAGAAACAGGAGAGTATGGCTCAGAAAATGCAATTATTGCGGTTATGGGATTTTTGCCAAATTTTAATAATTATAGGCTTGTATCTATACCGCAAAAAGAATTGTGGTATGAGCCAAAAAACATTTATACTAACAATACGCTATCAGACAATACTGAAGCATTTTATAGCATGGCAGGTCAAAGCATAAAAACCTTAAATGACCTTAAAAGCATGCAACCAACTCTTTAGGAGATTTATA
>UEXM01002329.1_pt2 | contig 10819 bp, 19 predicted proteins | sample 1796661 | NCBI WGS metagenome assembly UEXM01 (sample SAMEA4772469, study PRJEB27181) | metagenome
GAAAAAGAAACACAAAGGCAAAGGATTTAGAGTATCTAATAGTTTACGACTATCGATGGAGATAACAATGACTGATGAATCTGTCATTCGTTGGGTCCACGAAATTGTAGGTTGTGGTACTGTAAACAAAAAACCTAGAAAAGGTTTACGTAAAGATGGCACCAAGTATTTGATGCAATACAAATGGCGATGTACATTTAGAGATGCCTACTATGTCTGCTGCATGATTTGGCCTTGGTCTCATACCAAGCTGCCAAAGGTTAGACAAATCATCGATCATTATGCTAAACAAAGTTTAGATGATAAAATAATAAATTTAGAGGAGTATAAATACATCAGAGATCATGTTCGATAAATATATATATAATTTTTTACATTGGGTAATGGGTTGGTCAGGTCAACTTAGTTCTTGGGCCTGGAGAGGTCATGTAAAAATTTTAAAAAAGAAACAACAAGCGGAACATGATAAGTTAATAAAAGATAAGGAGAACGCTGAATATTTAAAAATGTTAGTAAGGAGCACATATGAAAAAGACAGATAACGTTGATATAAAAGACAAAGTACAGATCGAAGTAAGCACGATGAACTGGGGACCCTGTGTGGTCAAGCTTAGAATCTTAGATGATTTTAAAAAGATATTGCTTGACGAAGCACGGAACACGGAAATAGATTTTAGAGATAAGCTAGCCGGACAGATAGCCAAAGAACGTGGTTATAATGAAAAGCAACGTGAGAAGATTATACCTTTCTTATCACCTTATTTGGGTGTGTATGATGAATGCTTCCAACGTTTCCAAAACGAAAGATACAAATCAAAACCTGAGTATGCGTTGACAGCTCTATGGTGTAACTTCCAACGTCAGTATGAGTTTAATCCACCACACGATCACGATGGCAAACTATCGTTTGTAATATACCTATCGATACCTGAACCTTTGAAAAAAGAAAACGAAGCGTATCAAGGTAGAAGCTGTGGACCTGGAGGTATACAGTTTATGTATGGTGATGGACCTAGAGACTGTGTAAGCTATTTGTCTTACTTTCCTAAAGAAGGTGATATGTTTATCTTTCCTGCCTGGTTAAAACACTGGGTTAGTCCTTATAACTCTGATTGTGTAAGAGTGAGTGTGTCAGGCAATGTTCATGACTCAGCACCCTTGAACCAAGTTAAGAAAGGTTCTTTGGTAAAAGAAGTAGATCCTAAAGAACATGAAGAATATATAAAAGAATTGAAAAAGAAATTATGAAGAAAATTTTAGAGAAACTAGAGATATGGTCTTTGTATTATCGAACTGAGATAATCTGGTTTATTGCTGGATTTGTTACAGGAGCCATTATTCTATGATGGATGAGAAAGATCTTGAAGAGTATCATAACATTGGTAAAGCGATCAAACACAATGCGAAGTATACCTATGTGGATGCCACACGGCACGAGGACCACGGAACACGGCTCTATGATGTAAATGGTTCTAGACTTCCAAGTGTAACTACGATATTAGGCGCTACCAAAGATCAACAATTTTTAAAAGACTGGACGGCTAAAGTTGGAAAAGCAGAAGCAGAACGAATCAAGAATCTTAGTAGTAGGAGGGGCACTTCCATGCACAAATTCCTCGAGCATTATATTCTCGGCACTGGTTACGATGATCTTACAGAACTCGGACAGAAGGCGAAAACCATGGCCCAAAAAGTTATTGAAGTGGGTCTTACGCCAGTGGAAGAATACTATGGCTCAGAAGTTACATTATATTATCCTGGCCTTTACGCTGGGTCTACTGATCTAGTTTGCCTACACAACGGCAAAGAAACAGTTGTTGATTTCAAACAAAGCAATCGACCAAAGAGAGAAGAATGGATTGAAGATTACAAAATGCAGATAGCAGCCTATGCTATGGCACACGATTATGTACATCAATCTAACATTGAACAGGGTGTAATAATGGTATGTACTCCTGACCTATATTATCAAGAATTCACTGTTTCCGGGACTGATTTAAGGCAATGGAAATACAAATTTTTAAAAAGATTAGACATGTATTATGACTTAAAACATGATGAGAAAGAAAGAACAACACCGATGAAAGAAGAAGATTTTACAAAATGAATTGTTGGCATTGTGGAACAGAATTAATATGGGGTGGCGACCATGATACAGAAGACAATGAAAATTATGATATGGTTACAAACCTATCTTGTCCTAAATGTCATACTCATGTCGATGTATATCATCCATCTGAGAGATTAATTAAGGAGTATAAAAAGTATGAGAAAGATAAGACCAAATAATTTAGATAAAATAAATAAATTGCAATCTATGAAGATACATCCTGTAGGTGCGATGAGTAAAAAAGATGTGCGTATAAATAAGTTAATCAATAAATTGTATAACAGAAAGGGATTAAATGACAATTGATGGATACTATTATGACGGAAAAACAGCATGGATATTTTACAAAAAGAAATGTGGTAAAATTATAAGAAGGAGGTGGAAAATATGAATGATACGTTATTTAGAACTCTTCTAAAGAGATACGAATCAGATATTGAAGATGCACGATACAAAATAAAATGTATTTGTGAACACAATATGGTCATACCAGAACACGTAGACATCACCGGTGAAGTAGATAAATTACTTCACAAGATAGGTGGAGCTGAAGAAAAGCTGTCTGTGATGAGAAAATATTATGGCGAAAATAAGACCAAACAGTTGTTATAAAGTGCGAACCCACAGGGTTCGCAAGGGTTCGCAAGGGTTCGCAAAATGAGGTTTGGGGTCGCAAAAATATGGTCAACTGTGGCAGAAATGTGGCTTTTTACCTGTTTGGCCACAATTTGGCCACAAAAGTGCGAAGGCAAAAGGCGTTTTCCGAACCCTGCCGAACCCTCCCGACACCCCAGGGGTCGCAGGTTTTTGCTATATAAATCAACACTAATAGGTCAATTTCACTGTTTTGCGACACTTTCAAAATAATTTTTGGCAAGCGCGTGTTAAAATAATTTATTGTCATATAGGGTTCGCAGATGTAAAAGAGACTATGCCTAGGAAAAGAAGAAAAGCTATCATCACAGAAACAACTCCTGATATACCTTATCCGAAAGTCAGAGTGGAGTGGATTGATTGTGTCAGTGACTCCGGCTGGGCTACCGATAAAGAATTTGAAAAAATGAAATTAGCAAAACCTATTAACGAAGGTTGGTTGTATTCAAAAGATAAAACTTCTATAAAATTATTTGCGTCGTACGACAAAGATGAAGATGGAATTAATTTTGGGGATCGGACGATGATTCCTCGTCAGTGGGTAAAGAAGATTCAGAAGATTTAGATGGAGTCACATCAATTATCTGTCCGTAATCGGTTAAAAGTTGTTTCATTTTTGCTTCTAACTCTTGTTCTGATAGGTCCTCTAACTTTCCTGTTTTTATTATTTTCCTATCTATGTATAGTCCTGCTGCTTTCCCTCTGTTTGCTTCCGCATTCACTGCAGAAGAAAATGATCCTTTTTTTAAAGCGGCTTCACGAAGTCTAGCAAGTTCTGCAACGTGACCTTCATAAGTCACTTCATGTTTTTTTAATCTTTCTTCTTTCAGTTCACCAATATACTTGACTACAAGCGGTGAGAGTCTTGGGTTACACAATTCTGATCCTTCCTGTCTGGCACGCTTTGGACTATACCCGGCAGCGAGTGCTGCTTCTGTCTGAGTCATAGGTCCTAATTCATTACCGAATACTAAAAACTCGGCAAATCTTTGTTGCATTTCTGTAAGTCTTTTTGGTAAACCCATATTGACAATTTAAGGTAACATTGTTATAAAGTCAAGGTATGAAAGATGACAGAGGAGAATTAGACTTAACTAGAAGAATAGATGATATGCAAGATGCATTGAATGGTTGGGAAGTTTTAGCTGAGATGCAAAAGAAAGAAATACATGAGTTAAAAAAATCTCAACAAGAAGTATTAAGATTACAAAATCTATTGCAAGGTTATAAGAAAGTGATAGAGGAACTCACAACTAAATTAATAAAAAAAGATTTATGAGAGTACAAGATTTACAAACATTCCTAGGAAGTTTTACAAAAGGTTCGGATGCAGTAACGAATGCTGTTATCTATGTAGAAGTCAAAGGAAAGTTACACGCAATTAGAAGAATGGAAGTGCATGAAAATGCTGTTCCAATTATAGGTCAACCAGGTCATAGTGCACATAGATTAGTTTTAAAAACTGAGAAACCTTCTAGCCTTATCTTACCAGAAAAGCTTATGAAGGACTATTAATGAATGACGAAGTTACCCCAAAAAACATATGGGACCAGAGCGTAAATTATATCAAAAAGTTAAGAAAAATATCCCATCTATCTCGTGGATTAGGATTGAAAATCTTAGCTTATCCGGCAATCCTGATTTGTTGGGCAGTAATACTTCTGGGCACTTTTTCACAGTAGAGCTCAAGGTTTGCAAAGGTAACCAAATCAGGTTCAGCCCACATCAAATTGCCTTCCATTACAAGCATCCACACAATACATTTATCCTAGTAGAGCACCTCGGTTCGGGTGCCGTGAAACTTTTTCCAGGGTCCATGATCCATGAACTTGTTGACAAGGGATTTAAGCTTGGCGCTTGCAGCTTGGGGCTTGAAGCTTGTGGCTTATTTTTTGAGAAGCTTGGAGCTTGAGGCTTGTAGCTTGGTGCTTGGAGCTTGGCGCTTGAGGCCCGGACCAGATGCACGCTTGTCGCCGCCGTCGCAGCAACCATCGCTAATGACCTGGTCCGATTTATTACGTAGCTTTCGTAATTCTTTGTAATATTTCGGATGGTAGAAAACCATTTTAATGTTTACCATAAGAAACTGTTTTAATTGTGGCGTCCCAACATTGTCTGCAATCCTTGCATTCATTGTTTTGTTTAGGAGCTGGACAGCTGGCCCCTAAGTCGACAACCTCCGAAGAGTTAGGCCACGAAGCAGGCGCCCGCTGGTTAACCATGGGCGCGCTAAATCGTATGACTAGATTGTTTGGTTTTTGTTTTAAGTGGTCCTTGATCCATGCTTCTCTTGTAGGCATCCAATGTTTTTTTGTAGGTGTTAATTTACAGACTTCATAAATTTTTTGTAAGTGATCTAGATCTTGGACGTCTCCTGAGTCGTGCCATCTAAATACATCTGGCTTTTTACTGTTGATCAAGTGGGCCATTGCATCAACCCATTGCGGATTCTTCAACGCTTCCAGCCTTCGATATTGTGCATCTTGCACAACCTTGAAAACGTAACAACCTTTTAGAGCGTAACAGTCATAACAAACTGAACCCTTCACCTGTTGGAGCTTGCCGCCTGTTTTGCATTCCTTCGCAGGTAACCCGATCGACCATCCCGGCATCTTGCTGGGCTTGCTCAATGATCCGCCTATAATTTTAAATGCTTCTTCTGTTTTCATACATCCTTTATAATCCTATAATCTTTATTTGTCAACAGCTTGTCGCTTGCTGCTTGTTGCTTGTCGCTTGCGGCTTGCTGGCCAGTAGTCAGGATCCTGTCCGCTTAATCTACACCACTCGGGCCACAAACAATTGACCAGTGAGATTGAGGCCGGCGTGCTTTATTTTAATAGCCCGGGCAACAGGCCTATCACTGTATCCAGTGCTCACTGATCCCAGGTCCATTGATATTAGCCGGAACGCGTCTAGAACTCCGGGAGCTGTTACCGCTCAATGGACCAGGGATCAGGACTAGTGTTTGTGTCGGAGCAACCCAGTTTCGTTCTAGTCTAATCCTACTTGCTTTTTCTGGTGCAAGTCCCATGGGTCAGTTATTATCATGGCTCATGACCCTGGAGCCGGTTAGAATTAAGTTTTTAATCTTAATTCTAATAACTCAATTCTTTTATCCATCAGTTGAACAAGCTCATTATTATCTTTTATCATTTCAAATAAATCTCTAATCATTATTAGAGTGCTTTTATCTGACATTTTAAAATCATCAGAGAGTGTTTCAACCTCTATTTTTTTATGTCTATTCATATATCCTATATAGTCCTTGACAAAGTATTTGTCAAGTGTTAAAAACAAATCAGAAAGGAAAAAATAAATATGACTAAAACAATGACTAAGTATCAACTTGAACATTTTAGGGACAAGGTGAAGAGGCAGTTTAACCCAATGATTGATGAGCAAGAATTATTGATTAAACAATTTAAGACTGAGGCAACTGACAAAGCTGTTGATAAGCTCGCCAAAAAAATGGGCGCAGATAAAATCATTAAGCAATTTCAGGAAGCAGAGGTGAAACTAGCAGAGGCAAGAGCAAGCGCCTTAACTTTTTTTACCAAGAAAAAACCAAAAGACCAAGAGTTAGATTATAAATTTACTGAACGAAATTCATATAGAAGTGATGAATTAACTCTTCAGGATTGTCATAATCAATTAAGAGATTGGGCTTCTACTCTTGCAGAACGAGAGATTGAGAGAAGACCAGAGGGCGCTAAACTAAAACAACTTAAAGACTTGAAGACTAAAGCTCTTGACGTTGTTATGGAAAGTGGAACGCCGGATAGTTTGGCTATCGCACTTGACCAAGTATCTAAAAAGATTGGGTTAAGGTGGAACCAAGATTTACAGGCACTTCCAAACTTTAAACAATAACACTTGACAGGGTATCCTATTTAATGTAGGATACCCATAGAAAGAGAGGAAAGAAATATGACTAAAACATTTTACATAACTTACTGGGCTAGTAAGCATAAGAAACACATAACAAGAAAAGGAAAGCATGATGACAAATGCAGATATGGGGTATCAAAAGCTAATGTTCCCTATTATGTTTATTATGATTTAGATAGTCATGGTTATAGAACAGCAACAACAAGTTGGAAAGTGAGGCACTAATGGAGTGGTTTATATTACTAACAATATTTAGTTTAATGGCACTAAGAATATGGAAGGACATGTAATGGAAAGAGCAGAAGTAATAGCAAGAATGTTAATGGTACTAGTTGGCTTTATGGTTGCCATGCTAGGATTAATATATGCAATACACTCACAAGATGTTTATCTTGGTATATTAATTTCAGTTGGTGGAATAGCTTCAATGTTAGGAGGGCTACCAAATTAATAGTTGACAACAGTAATTAATTAATATAGGATTATCCTATGACAGAAAGAACAGAAGAAAGAAAGAACAGATTCAATGGCGAGTCTGTTATGCTAACAAAAGAAGAGGCTAAGATTCATGATAGATTATTTATTAATGAACTAGCCGCAACACTAGAAGACAAGGCCGCAGGTTTTGACGGTGCATCTAAACTATGGGACAAGGTACGAGCCGACATCGAATGGTTTACAAAACACAATGCCAAAGCCTATATGGTCTTACTAGACTAACTCTCTCTCCCCTGGCCCTTCGGGCCAGGGGTCCCGAACCAATCTCAATCACAGGTTGTGGCGCGACCCCCACCCCCCTTTTTTGTAGAAAGGGGTCCCACTACTTCAGGTTGTATTGCTTGATTTAGACAGTTATACCTGGTAAAAACATATCCAACACTTTAAACATAGTGCAAAAAAAATTTTAAAAATTTTTAAATGAATTTAGATAATATAGATATAAGTAAACTACCTGCAGACATCCGTAAGAACTTTAAACAAATGCAGCTCTTACTTGCAGAGAAAAAGATACAAACCAAAGCTAAAAATGATTTTCTATCTTTTGTAAAATGCATGTGGCCAGATTTTATAGAGGGGTCCCATCACAGGCACATAGCAGAAAAATTTAATAAACTTGCAACCGGTGAAATAAATCGATTGATCATTAATATGCCTCCTAGGCATACCAAATCAGAATTTGCATCTTATCTACTACCTGCGTGGATGGTGGGCCGTGATCCAAAACTCAAGATCATTCAAGCAACGCACACAGGAGAACTCGCAGTCAGGTTTGGTCGGAAAGCCAAGAACCTAATCGACTCGGAAGATTATACAAAAATTTTTAAAACTAGATTACAAGAAGACAGTAAAGCAGCAGGACGATGGGAAACGGCACAAGGCGGTGAATACTTCGCAGCTGGTGTTGGTGGAGCGATCACAGGTCGTGGTGCTGATTTATTAATTATCGATGATCCACATTCAGAGCAAGATGCGCTAAGTCCCACGGCCCTTGAATCAGCTTATGAATGGTACACGTCAGGTCCACGTCAGCGTTTGCAACCTGGTGGTAAAATTATTTTAGTAATGACTAGATGGTCTAACAAAGATCTAACAGGAAAATTGATACAGAATCAAAAAGAAGCAAAAGCTGATCAGTGGGAAGTGATTGAGTTTCCAGCGATCATGGACCATGGATCAAGCAAAGCTGAACCGGTATGGCCTGAGTATTGGAAGCTAGATGAATTAGAGAAGGTCCAAGCAACACTGCCCACGGCCAAATGGAACGCGCAGTGGATGCAGAATCCAACAGCAGAAGAAGGAGCCATACTTAAACGTGAGTGGTGGCGAACTTATGATAAAGAGTTTATTCCACAATTACATCATGTCATACAATCATATGACACTGCATTTTTAAAAAAAGAAACAGCGGATTACTCAGCGATTACGACTTGGGGTATATTTTATCCAAATGAGGATAGTCCAGCTAATTTAATATTACTTGATGCAATCAAAGGACGTTATGAGTTTCCAGAGTTAAGGAGATTGGCTCTTGAACAATATACTTATTGGCAACCTGAATCTGTTATTATCGAGGCTAAAGCAAGTGGATTACCTCTAACGTATGAGCTTAGACAGATGGATATACCTGTAGTTAATTTCACACCATCAAAAGGAAATGATAAGCATGCACGTGTAAATGCGGTTGCACCTTTATTTGAATCTGGTATGATATGGGCGCCGGAGCAGAAATTTGCAGATGATGTTATCGAGGAATGTGCTGCATTTCCGTACGGAGACCATGATGATCTTGTGGACTCAACGACACAAGCTATTATGCGATTTAGACAGGGAGGTATGATTGCTCACCCTGAAGATTATGTCGACGAAAAAGTCGATAAACAAAAAAGGAATTATTATTAATGATCAAACCAGGAATGACAATCGCAGAAGCCATCATGCAACTCACTCGAGGTTTTATGAAAGCCATGGGACGTCAACCTGATGGCCTTGAGAAAATTAAAATTAATCAAGAAGCTAGACAAAAAGTCAAAGATCTTAACAAGGTTGTCGATATGCAAGGCAACGTTCTTGATCCAAGTAAACCTATCATGGGTGGTAAACAATTAACAGATAGTCCATTAAATGATTTAAAATCAATTGTAGACGATTTTAAACCAATGAAAAAAGATGAAGGTATCATGAAAGTAAAACCAGACACTGATGATGGTATTTCAGTAACGATTGATGGTAAAACTCAGAATATGTCACCAGAAGGTATTATTGATGTTTTAAATAAAAAAGCTTTAATGACTAAACAGAAAAAAGGAACGCCTGCAACAGAAGCGTTTGAAAAAGAATTTAATACCAAACTTTATGGTGATGAAACATTTGAGGAGTTAATGGAGATTAAAAATACAGGTAAACATCCAAGAGGTGAACCTAAAGCAGAAGGTGGACGTATTGGTTACAAAGATGGACCGGATCAACCAGGACGAAGAAAATTTATGAAAATTATCGGAGGTCTTGCAACAATACCTATTGTTGGTAAATATTTTAAACAAGCAGACAAAGTTGCACCAGCTGCAGAAAAAGCAGCAGAGGTTATGACTCAAGCTCCTTCTTATTTCTTTGATATGATAACTAAAATTAAAATGTTTGGTAAAACAAAACCATCAGCTGCTTATGGTCCAAGACAAGAGGTTCATGTGTACTCAGCTAAGAACGGTGATGAGTATGAATTAGTAGAAGATCTAGCAACAGGTGATCAAATTATTACTAAAGATAAAATGGGTGTAGGTGTTTCTGGTGATAAAACATTTGATACTATTACTGATAGAACCGTCTTTCAAAATAAAAAAGGTATAGGTGATGAAGCAACAAAAGGCACACCAACGGATGAGTATGAAGAAATGAAAGTTCTTTTTGATAACGATGGTACTATGGGAGACGTTGATAATATTGATGAGATTGTTAGAAAAGAAATTATTAAAGAAGCTTCAGAAGTAACTCCACCAATTAAAAAAGCAGGTGGTGGTCTAGCTTACATGTTGGGGGAATAACATGGATGAAGAATTATTACGTATTATAGATCTATTCGACAACGAAGAAGTAACCACAGCAGATAAAATAGATAGACCAAGCGCATCTTCTTATAGAGAAGAGTTTGATAATTTTAACAAACGTAACCCTTTCGCTAATGGAGGAATGCTTGATACCACAATGCCAAAAAGAGGTTTAGTTGATGGACCTGGAAGTTATGGTGGTGAAAAATTTAATTTAAAAGCTTTAGGTGGCGAAAAAAATCAATACATAAAAACATATAACACTAAAGGCGGAGAAAAAAGATACATAGCCCAATATGATAGACCTGGATTTAATAAGAAAAAATCTTTTCCGTTTACACCTGAAGGGTTAGAAGATGCTCGTAAAGCAAGAGACGGGTTTGAAAATGAGTTTAAAGAAATAAAAAAAACAAATCCAGAAAGAGTAAAAGATACTTCAATTAGAAAATTAAAAAATCCACCTAATCCTAATAAACCTTGGAGATATATAAAAACTACTTCAACAGAAGATGGAAAAAGTAAAAGACAAACCGTTACTTATTACGAATCAGAAGCAAAAGCAAAAGCCGCTCAAAATAAAGTTTTAGAAAACAGACAACAAAAGAGATTTAAACCTATTACT
>UEXM01003163.1_pt1 | contig 10807 bp, 14 predicted proteins | sample 1796661 | NCBI WGS metagenome assembly UEXM01 (sample SAMEA4772469, study PRJEB27181) | metagenome
TGGGTAACTACGGCCATCTATTTTTTCCTATATGCTTTTACTTTACTAGCAACTTTTTTAGGTTGAGCCACATGCTGCTTACCCGCTTTAGTCCCTTTACGCTTTGCCTTAGTCGTGGCCGCATACTCCTTTGAACTAAGAGCCTTTATTGCCTTTTCAGGCAAGTACCGTTCACCAGTAGCCTTGGACCCTTGCGTGGATGGCTTGCCACTTTTGGTTGTCCACTTTTGCTTAGTCCAGCTTTTAAGGCTTTTCTGTGACTTCTTTAAGGCCATTAGTCTTTGTAACCCCCACCAGCTTTCTTGTACCGCTGCGCCAGCATTTGCGCTTTTCTTGCAGACCATTGGCCCGGAGCGCCACCCTTGCCCCCAGCCTTTATTTGGTTGAAGATTCTTTTTCTTTTCTCTGGCTGAGTATAGTTTCCAGCCTCATTAACGCGGCTCTTCTTTACAGAGCCGCCTTTCTTCATTTTTGAAGGGCCATCATCAACACGACTAGAAGAACGAATGGCGTCAAGATCACGCATATCGTCGCCACTAGCAACAAATCCACCACCCGCCATCTTCTGGGGGTTGGATCTTCCTTTAGTCTTTCTGACGGGCATAGCATCACCTGAAACCTGTTTCCTCATTTGAGCACGAGAGATCATGAACCCTTCTTCCACTTAGTAGATTTAGACTTTGTTTTGCTAGGACTCCACTTGGCTTTGTCCGCCCAGTATGCCGCAGACATCTTTCCTTTGGAAATGTTCTTGGCATGCCTAGATTTAAACGCTTCGCGCTGCCCAACCGTCTGGTTTGTCTTTACGCCTTGCTGACCAAAGCGAATAGTCTTAACCTTGTCCCCCTCTTTAGCCACAACGATATGTGACTTCTTTGGGTGATTGGGAGTGCGCTTAGGCTTGTTAAACCCAGACACTCCCGCTCTTTCAAGGCGAGGGTCTTTCTTCGGCTTATTCATAGAATATATCAGCCTCTAAAAGATTAGACATATGAAAATAAACGCCCCGTGTAGCAACAAAGCCTTGGTTGGGGATGCTAAAAGTATTGGCGAAGGTATCGTTAGCCGAAGTATTCTTACTCATTAACCAGCGTCTAGGAAACGTATTCGGACTAGGTGTAGTAGAAACATACCTACAAGCAGGGTCATCTGAAATGGTATCACTATTTAACATTGTAACAGTAAAGGCGTTAGCTGTAGTCACCGTAATTTCATAATTACCCGGTTGTGCCGTACCCCCAGTTCCAGTGGAAAAAGCAATACCAACAACATCACCAGTAGCTAGGCCATGACTAGAATCAGTAACGGTAACTGTAGTTCCGCTTTGAGCATACGTTCCAGATTCTGGTGCTGTTTCTGAGTCAAATATGTCAAGAAACCCAGCGCTTGAAGTCCCCACAACAGAAACCTCTTTAACTCTATGCCGCCCTAAAACAACAAAACCACTTTCGTGTCTGTGCCCTTGGAAAATTTGAGATATCGTGCTGTTGCCCATATCTTAGTCCTTTTTCTTTGGTGGACGCCCACGCTTTTTAGGAGGATCCGCGGGAGCGGGTTTCGCCGCCCCCTTACCCATGTTCAACTTGCCCATGCGTCACCTATCACACGGCTGCGCTAAACGGAGTTGCCTCTGTGCCTGTGGCCGCGCCACGGGCAACAACAGAAAACTTGTTTGCTGCTACGTCTTGGATTTCAATAGTGCCACCTAAGATGCCGCCAGTTGTGCTGCCGTTAAGTGTAATCGTGTCTGATGCTGCAACAGTCTCAAATATAGAAGCTGTATTGCCGCCATCGTTAGCAACAATCGCTACGCCAGCCATTGTATCGTTAGCGTTTGCAACCTGAATAATGTAGCTGTTAGAAGTAACCGTTGTCTGAACGAAGAAGCGATAAATGTTTCCAGTTCCAGACGCCGCTGGCAATGTGACAGTCGCACCTGATGCAACATTAAGATTCATAGTCCGACCAGCATTAGATGCCGCAGTCAAAGTAGCGCTCGCGGTGACAGAAACCAAAGAATCTGATCCGCTAATAAATCCAGCAGTTGAGGTCACTGGACCTGAAAAGGTTGTTGAAGCCATTATAATACCCCTTGCACAAGGTTTCGCCCTACAGTCTGTGCAACGTCAGGTGGGGTGTAATCCTGTCTGCAAGGCTAATGTTACCCCATACGCAGAATACTATACTTTTTTTAAAAAAGAAAGGGGCTACCGAAGTAGCCCCAGTTAAACAGGGAGAAAGGTACGAAGAACCTATTCCCTATATAACATAACTTACGCTCCCTGAGAACCGTAAATTCCCAATGGGTCAGAAACACCGAACGAATAACGCTCACGCGCTTTGTAGCGCACGTTACCTGTGTCGAAGTCACCGTCCATAGATGTGTTCATTGGCGTCCGCACAAAGTGCTTCATGCCATTTGGAACATCTGTAGTGATGAAGAACGCATCTGTATCAGTCAGATAGTGATTTACGCGATAACCCTCTGGGATAGACCCGTTAGAGCGTAGCGCGTTTGTATCGTTATCCGCTGTGCCTGTACGCAATTCTGTTTGCAGCAAACGAGTAGCAACAAACATCAAAGCAGGAGGAACGATTAACTTGCGTGGACGCGCAGCAATCAACAAGCCACGTTCGTCAACGAACGCTGCAATGTCGATAACCGCTTGCTCAAGCGAGGTTTCGTTCAAGTCGGCATCTGTAGATGGGCGGTTAGCATTGTTACCGCCAGCAACAGTTGGATGCGAAGTTGAGAACAATGTTGCCCCGTCACCTGAGTTAAAGGTGTCAAAGCCAGTGTTCAGCAACGATGCTGCCTTAACTTGCTTAGTGTACGCCATAGCGCGAGCTAAAGCCTTTGTGTAACGAGCAGACAGTGAGTCATACAAGTTATCTTCCATCGCTTCTTCAGTGATGGAAAAGCCCATTGCAACCGTTTCGTGGTTGTAACGAGCAACGAAGGACTCCTGCGCGTTGTCGTATGAGATCGCTGAACCTTCTGGTTTTACTGGCGCAGCGCCAAAACCAGACAGTTTTACTTCTTCCTCAAAGCTACGCTCTGAGTTTTCAGTTTCATAGATCTCAGCATGTTCGTTTTCGTACTTTTCGTACTCAAGACCAAACAAGCCGTTAAGACCGGGTAGAAGCTCCTTCAGGAGTTGTGCGCGAGAAATAGCCATATCTCAATCTCCTATGCTGAGCCAGTTGTTGACGAGTGCTGATGGTAATTAAACTTACACACCAGAATCGGATAAGAAGTACCTTTCTCATCACCCTGATCGCCACCTAAATAGTCGATGATACGAATTGGGTTTTGAGCATCTGTACTCAATTCAGAAATATCCAGAGCAACACGGCTGATATTCAGCGTGGTGTTTGGAGCAGTCTGAACAAGCAAGGTGTTCTTACCGTAGATGTCACCAGTATTAGTTGGCGCACCGTCAGCTTGGATTGTGAATAAAACACTAGGATCATCAACGACATACGCCATTGCATCAGATGCAACTGTTCCAGCGGGCCATTTTTGACTAAATGTTAATTGATTGGTGTTAGGATCTGTATACTTAACACCCATGAAGATTCCAACCATATCGATGGCTGTGGTATCGTCACCAGTTGCGGACTGCTTTTCAATTGTTGTTGCAGTACCCCCATCTACTAACTGAGCAATATCGCCAGTGCAGATGTTGGTGTTGTAACCAGACGCGATTGGGTATTGACGGAACACTTCTTGTGAGCCGTTATCTAGTCTGCCAATTGGACGCAGACCAAAGGGAGCAGCAGTTGAAGACATTTGCCTTCTCCTTTTATCTACAATTTATAACAAGGCAAAAAAGTTCTATTGAACTTATCTACCAAACGAAGTGCGCGTTGACCGCTCTGGATTCAGAACAGGCATTCGCGGATCATTTTCCCGCATATAGTTCCTATCAACTGCATCAATTGCGTTTTGCGCTTGATCAAGCTGAGCGTCTATTCGACTTTCAGAAATATCTACAGGTATGCTACAAAGCATCAGACCACCAACTTCTACATTGTCTTTGAACTTTGAATCAATGTCCGTAACAATTTGAAGCTCTGGGTGTTCCTCCAATTTAACAGGTGTGTACCCTTCACGGAATCGGGAAGATACATTGGGGTTATCAGACTGGCCTAGTAAAGAAGTGCGAATCCAACGAAATTTCATTCCATCTCGCGGTTCGGGGGTAGGTAAAGCAGACGGTTTCACCCAAGATCTTTTGCGCTCACCCATTTCACGGGTTTGTGTCGAGCGAGGTTTTCTAGAGTTTGTCATACTAATACCCTTTAAGTTTCATGACTTGCGCCGCATATTGTTCGTTAGTCAATCCCAGCCGTTTGGCGATAGTAGCTGCGGACTGTGTTAGCTTTACCTTGCGTGGATTTTTCGAACTTCTGCTCGCGGGAGCTACCACGTTACCCGCTTGGCGTGTAGGTGAGGCGCTAACACTTACCTCTTCCTCGCCAAATTCCTCTGGAAAGCGACTTTGCATCGCTTCGTCAATACTATCATAGTACAATTTTGACCCTGCGGCAACTCCTGCCTCTAACAGTCTGTCATGTACTCCATAAGCAAACCCAGTCATCTCTTTATTTGGGCCGAACCAAGGGTTTTGATCCACCCATCCAAGATCAGCCTCTGTAGGCTGTGACTGTTGTTGAGCTTGCTGTTGCTGTTGCTGTTGCTGCAACTGCTGTGGGGGAGCAACTTGCTGTCTAGGCGTAGGCTTGTACGACTCAACCCTGTACTTCTCATTCTGAAGCGTCATAAGCTTCTCTTGAGAATCAATGAGCTTTTCAGTGTCTCCCGTATCGTGAGCCTCTCTGACTTCAGCTTTAGCCCTATCTATCTCAGCTTGCAGCCTACCCTTTGCCTGTTGGACAAGAACGCCTTCGCCTTGCTCAAGGGTCTTCTTGAGGTTTGAGTTTTCATTATATACGGCTTCCGCATATCGAAGGGCTTCCTCACGAACACGCTCTGCCTCTTCTTTGGCTCTGCGTATTTCGTTCTTTTCCCAACTTAACTTTTTTATTCTTTTCTGAACGTTACCGCTATATTGAGAAAGCTCATCATCGCTGACATCACCTTCAAACTGCGCCTCAGTGCGCGGCCTGTTCTGATCCTCTTCTGGAGTATCATCCTCGATTTGAACTTCTACGTCAGAAAAGTCATCTTCCATATCTTCATTTAGATTTTGCGCTGACTGGTTCATGCCCTTGTATAACCTCGCGGATCATCGACAACAGCATCAACTGTGTCATCATTTATAAGACGGAACTCTTTCCCGTGGATTTTAAATCTAGTGCCTGAATAAGATCTAAAGATAACAAAATCTCCAGCCTTACACCAAGCACCGTCAGGGAACCTAGACTCATCTTTATAAGCTGTAGGGCCGACCTTAAGAACAAAGCCCACGATTGAGGCTGTTTCCTCTACGGACTTCAGAGAGTCGGGCATGATTACGCCACCCTCTGTCTTTTCATCTATTTCTGGAAGGGCAATTAAAATCCTATACCCAGTAGGTTCTGGAAGCTTTGCTTGAGTCTTATCGTCTACAAGAGAAGCTTCATCGACTTTTACTGTCGCGTACATTATTCACCTTTGCCGTAGCTTAAAAGGCCTACCGTTACCTTGCGCGGACAACCCGCGAATAACGTCCAGCTAAAACAAAAAGTTCTAAGATTCAATATATCTTTTCTCTAGTTCCTTTAAATCTTCTAAAATATTGTTATAGGCCTCATAACTGCCTACAGATACCCAATACTTATCAGTCGTTGCAGCGCCACCTGTGGCAAGGTGAAGTTCAATAGAACTTTTATATTCTTTTAGCTTTCTCTCCATGAGGGAGAAAACACTAGTATCTTCAATCATTCTTGTTCAACTCTTTCGCAATATCCAAGCCAAGCTTGGCACCTTCAATCTTATTGGCCCTTTGAGACTTATCTAACTCAGTTGCGATTCTTGCTCCGACTTGCGCCCCCGCTCGCTTATCCTCTGATTCGATACGCTTTTCTTGAAGCTCAAGATTGTCTTCAGCTTTCTGCTGATCAAGCTGCAACTTCGCTTGGTCCATTTGCATCTTGTGCTGAAGCTCTTGCTCCTTAATGGCAAGTTCGCGCTGTTGTATTTGCGTAAGCGGATCTTGTTGCTGCGCCTGTGCTTCTGCTTGCTGCGCTTCTTGCTGACCTTGCTGCAATACTTTCTGAGAAGCTTCGGCAACAAGTTTGGAAAGCTCAAACTCTGCGTCCTCTGGAAGAGGTGCCTCTGGATCTGGCAGTTCAACACCCAGCTTTTGTTGTATTTGATTGCGGTATTCCATCGCAACATGCTCAGTGATATGCGCGGACATAGCTGATTGTATTGCGCTGGCAAACGGTGACTGACCAACCATCTCTTGTATCTTGGGATCTTGCATAGCGCCCATATGGGTCTGAATGTGAGCTTGATGATCTTGGTAAGCAAAGGCCTTTACTGGCTCTTGCTTTAACATAGCCATGTTCTCTGTCACAGGATCTTTCGGCTTTATCTCATCTGGAAGTTTGATGATGTCATCCGCATCTTGAATGCCAAGAACCTCTAACATTTGACGGTGCAACTTACCCATGTCGTATAGTTGAGGAGCCTGTGAAGCAAGTTGCAATGCCGCTTGGTACTGCATGATACGTTGAGACATGGTAGCGGCATTAGGGTCGGAGACTGGGATTACATCCACCCTACCGTCAAAATCTTCTTTCCTATCGAAGTCACCTTCCATTTCATACGCATATTCAGAAGGCATATAGTCATGTATTACTTTAGCAAGCAGCCTAAGCTCTCGCTTCATCGCGGCATGCATGCGAGATTGCACACCAGACATAACCTTCATGGATCTTTCCATTAAAGCGAGCGTAGAACCAACAGGTGCCTGTGCATTCATGTCGCCTACTTGGATGTCAGCAACTGATCCAATGCGGCGTCCCTCTTCGACAATATTTCCAAGTAGTTGGTAGAGTACTCCTGATGGCTCTTTGTAAGGAATAAACGTAATTGAGTCACGAATAGCACCGCCCGGTACGTCCACATCCCTAAATTCGCCCGGCATAAGAGGAGAATCGTCCCCTTTAATACGCATCCCGCGAGCTTTAAGGCCCGCAGGTAAATTTGACAACGTGCCAGCATCAACAAGCTGGCGAAGTATGGATGTCGCGGATTTCGCAAGGCCACCGATAAGATGAATAAGGCCCGTTCCGTAGAACCCAAGTCCGGGCAAGTACTTGTAGTGGACGAAGTGCAGCCTTTTTCTTTTCTTTTCGTCATCTTCATACCAGTTTTTTCTAATTGCTAAAATGGTTCTTGAGCTTTTGTCTATAGTCACAACGTAAGGTAAAGCTAATCCATCCTTGTCTGACAAATCTCCGCCAAGATCTAGATCTGCGTGAACCTCAAGTATTGTATGGCGGTCATCATCCTCAATTACAGCAGACTCCCCATCAAGTTCGTCATACTTTTCCTGTATGTCAGTCATGTCAGGAGCAGGATCTGGTAGGTCTACATCTCTATAAAAACCATTTACTTGAAGTTGTTTAACTTCGTTGCTGGTCTTCTTCATTACATGCGTATAGCGTTCGGCAGTTTCCAAATCTGATGCGCCATAGGTAACCACAAAGTCTTCCGCTGGAACAAACATTGCGGCAGGACGCTCACGAATTGGGTCATAGTAGACCTTCTTGAACGCGGAGCCAGCTAAGGGAAGCTTAAAGAGCAACTGCTCCATTTCTTCCCTGTATTCAGGCATCTCTTCAGTGAGCATATAGTTAAGCTCATCCTGCACACGCTCAGACTGCTTGTACTTCTCTGTGGTAAGCTTTCCTACAATTTTAGACCTTACTGGTCCAGACGCTGGGAAAAGCTCCCCCATAGCCTGTGCCTGAAAACGTACAACTGATTCCGTGAGAAGGGGGTGAAACACTCCAGATGCCCCAGCCCAAGGCTGTTGCCTCTCCTCTATCTTCAGACCCAAAAGATCCAAGCCTTTAACGTAAGACTTTGCCCAATCCTTGCGGGATTCTCTGTCTGAATTAAAGTCGCTGACTAGATCGGACGCCAAAACATCTATGTCTTGATCATCCATAAACTCAACCAAGTTGCTTTCATGGTCTGGACCCATGATGCTCTCAGCCACATCGCCTGTGAAATCAATAACTATACTTCCGTCATCTTGCTCAATTGAGACGGCATCTGGATTTACAATTTCCACTTCAATTTCCGCTGTATTTTCTTCAACGTCAATTTCTTTTGGATCAAATGGTTCCATCGGTTTTGTAATAGCCATGACTCTCACTCACTGTTTTCTATCGAACTATAGCAGAATGCTTAGTAATATTCTACTGCTCTTCTATATTTGGGTTCATCGTCCCAATCATCACTGCTAGATCTAATCCAGCCGCCTTGCCTAAATCTTATAAGAGCTTGAGACACTGAGTCAACGTAATCGTCGTGATCTCCCGCTGGGAATGAGGCACATTCCTCAATTACATCCTCTGCCCACTTGGTAGGTGGGTGCCACACAACACCACTTGCAAATAAATCAGTTACGGCGTTGACCCTAGCAATTTTATCTTGCCCCCTAGATGGGGTAAACTCCGTCACAGGCAATCCCATTGCCCTAAGTTCAAAGATCAAAGGCGCACCAGAGGCTTTCTTTTCCACAATAAGCTGGTCTGGCTCATAGTCCCAAAACTTTTCGTAAGCCATTTGCTTTAGCTCTGGAAACTCCAACTTTTCCTTGTATGCATCCAGCAAGATAAGATTCGGAGTCTTACCATTGTTTACGTCTGGGTGATAAAACACCCCCCAAGTGGTACAAGCGCTATAGTCTGACCTCTGAGTTTTAAGAAATGCTGTATCCCAAGACTGAAGAATGGCCTGACAGTGTGGTGGGTCTGCCGAATCCCACTCTTTCCACCATTCTCTTTTGAGAAGCGCCCCTTCTTCAGAGGTAGGGTTCTGCTGGTACTGAGCATTCCACTTTGATACAGGAATTTCTTCCTTGATTGACTTTAATTCGTCTAAATTCCAGAACTCAGGCCACAAAGGCTTGCCAGATGGCATGATCGCTGGGAACTCAACAACCTTCCATTCGTCTGTTTTTTGATTTTCTGCAAACCTTGTAACGATTTGACCCGTAAGATCACGCTTTGACCAACGTGTCATAACAATAATTATGGCACCACCGGGCTGCAAACGCTGACGAGGACCAGATGTATACCACTCATACACACGATCATATACTTCTGGGTTGAATTGACCTTGCTGAGCGTCTTGCTCTGAGTGTGGGTCATCAATAATTAGAACATCAGCGCCCTTACCAGTCACCGCACCGCCTACACCAATAGCAAAGTAATCACCTTTCTTGTTGGTATTCCAACGGCCAGCCGCTTTGCTGTCGGATGAAAGCTCTATTCCCTCAAACACAGACTGGAAGTCCTCACCCTGTATCAAGTTCCTTACCTTACGGCCAAAACCAACAGCCAGTTCTGCTGTGTGAGCAGTCTGAATAACCTTTTTCTCTGGGTATTGCCCCAGAAACCAAGCTGGAAACAAGTAGGACGCAAACTCAGACTTCGTATGCCGCGGGGGCATGTTGATAATTAACCGCTTTAACTTGCCGTTAGCAACATCCTCAAAGGCTTCAGCCATTATCTTATGGTGCCGCCCAGAAATAAAACTGGGCCACATAAGATTTACAAAGTCTAAGAAATTGGTCTTAGCGTTTTCTTTAGCCCTGACGTTAGCCAAAAGCTCAAGATCCTTTAAGATCTCAGCCCTGTCTTCGATTGGTAGCGTAGATATCCTGCTAAGAATATCTTCGTACTTTGTCATATAGATTTACCGTGGTGGGCGCTGCATTTGCGCGATACGATCCAAAAGCTGCGGAGACATTGCCCCACCTTTTACAGGAGATGGCATTATCCTACGAGCGGAAGTAGGTGGCACTCTTTGGGTGTCGGTGAAGTTACGGCGTTGTTGCTGGAACCTACGCATCAATTTCCCCGGGATCCTTTGACCGTCACGCCTCATCTGCCCGATCTTACGGCGCATCTGCATGATTCTCCGAACTTGCCTTGGGCTTGCCCCGCCTTCAGTTAACTTTTGCCTTAACATAGAACCTTTTTGTCCTCGACGATTTGGCTGGGGCATACCTCCGCGATCCTGACGCATCTTGGTAAAGAAATCTCGTCGAACCTGTGGGTCAAGTTGACCCATAACATTAGGATCATAGGGCAAAGGGCGAGGACGAGAAGGCCTATCGATATCATAGGGTAAAGGGCGAGGACGAGAAGGCCTAGACATCTGGTCAATGCCCACACCTCCTGCCTCAACTGGATCCATCATTGGGGGCGTTGGTACTTCCGCGCCACCGTATTCCGCTGGAGTCATTATATTCGGTGGCCTAAAGTTTTGTGCCGCGCCCATGTCAGGGGAAGGGTTGTAAACCATTGGGCTTGGACCAGCGCCACCCTTCTGAGGGTTACCCATCTGAGGGGGTGGGTTGTAAGGCATAGGGCGCGGAGCGTAGGGCGTAGGTTGCGGCATGGAAGGATTAGTGCCACCCTTCTGTGAAGGGCCAGACCCTTGTGGTGGATATTGAGCAATTCCTGTTGGTGCGCCAGAACCCATTTCATCTCTCCTAATGACCGTTTGATGCACTATAGCAAATAAAATGCCACTTGAAAAGTTCTATTGAACTTAGGGAAAACCGAAAGAACCCAGCCTATAATATATACTATTACGCGCGTAATATATATA
>UEXM01003164.1_pt1 | contig 10806 bp, 3 predicted proteins | sample 1796661 | NCBI WGS metagenome assembly UEXM01 (sample SAMEA4772469, study PRJEB27181) | metagenome
TCAACAGTTCACAACTAGCCAAAGAGATGCACTCTCAAGTGCAAATGGTGACGTAATTTATAATACAACAACAAACAAGTTCCAAGGCTATGCTAACGGAAGTTGGGTAGATTTCCATTAATTGACCAAATAGATTTATGTAACACTCCGTTACACCATTGTAATTCTCACTTAAAAAAAAATACGTCTTAAATTTTTATAATTTCTGACGTCATATCTATGCGACTTACTAAAAATCTAGCAAATGCTATAAATATGTTTGTAAATTATACCACGTTTGGACGGAGAAAAACTAGATGGCCATTACAAGAATTAAAACCAACCAGATAACGGACTTAAACGTTACTACTGCAAAGTTAGCCAATCAAGCTGTAACAGGTGCAAAACTTGCTAACAACTTGTCTTATGGCAGTGACTTTACAGTTACTGGCAACCTAACAGTTAGCGGAACAACCACTAGTGTTAGTACAACAAATACAAGAGTTGAAGATGCAATAATTGCATTGAGCTCTGAAGCAACAGGAAGTGCAAGTGTTGACTCAGGACTACTTATAAACAGAGGTGCTGATGACAACTATGCCCTAATATGGGACGAGAGTGAAGACCAGTTTGTAGCTGCTAACGTCGGTTCAGAAGACGGTGACACTGCAGGAAACGTAACAATAAGCAGTTACGCAGGATTCCAAGTAGGTGCATTAACATCAACAAGTATTGATGCTAGTGGAGCAGTAGCAATTACAGATAGTACTGCATCATCAAGTACAACAACAGGTGCACTTAAAGTTACAGGCGGTATTGGAGCCCAAGGACAAATACATGCAGCTGGTTTTACAGGAGACCTAACAGGTAATGCAGATACTGCATCTGCACTTGCAACTGCAAGAACAATTAGTATTGCAGGTGACCAAGCCGGTAGTGCAAGTTTTGACGGCAGTGGAGATGTAACTATCACAGTTGCTACACAAAACGACAGTGTTGATTTAGGTACACATACAACTGGTAACTACGTTGCTACTATTGCTGACGCAGGTAACAGTGCTATTACAGTTGCAAACAGTGGCAGTGAAAGTGCAGCAGTAACACTTGATATTGTTCCAGAAAGAATTCAAGACATTGTTGGAGCAATGTTCACTACTACTAACACAGAGAGTGGCATTACACTAACATATGAAGATTCAACAGGTGACATTGATGTTAATGTTGATGATTTCACAATTACACTAGCAGGTGATTTAAGTGGTAGTGTAACAGTTACAGATCTAGCAAACGCTACACTAACAGCAACTATTGCAGCAGATAGTGTTGCATTAGGCACAGATACAACTGGTAACTATGTTGGTACAATTACTGGCGGTGCTGGTATTTCTTCAAATGGCGCAACAACTGGTGAAGATATAGATCATAGTTTAAGTATTGACCTAACAGATACTAATATTTTTGCTAGTGATGGTACAGTTAGTAGAGCTGTTGTACTAGATGGAAGTGGTGATTTTACTGCTAACCTAATCACAGCTGATATTGATGGTATTGTAGGTGCTAACACACCTGCAGCAGGTACATTTACAACACTTACAGCAAACACAAGTGCTACACTAGCAAGTGCAAAAGTCAGTGATCTAACAAGTGGTCGTATTGTTCTAGCAGGAACAGCAGGTGAACTTGAAGATAGTGCAAGTTTAACATTTAATGGTTCAACACTAGCAGTAACAGGTGCAGCAACTATTAGTACAACACTTGGTGTTACTGGTACAACTTCACTTAATGGTGCAGTTAACCTCGGTGATGCAAGTGGTGATGTTATTAGTGTTAATGGTACAGCAACATTTGCAGAAAGTGCAGACTTTGATGGTGGCTTTACAGTTGCAGCAAGTCAAACTATTGATGTAGGTGCAAATGCTATTACTAATGTAGCAGATCCAAGTTCAGCACAACATGCAGCAACAAAAGCATATGTTGACTCAAGTGTTTCTAGTGCAAGTTCACTAACAATTAGTGATGGCGGCACGACTGATGCAGTTATTGTTGGTACAAACACACTAACATTTGCTGGAACTGCAAACGAAATTACAACTACAGTTACAGATAACCAAGTACAAATTGGTCTACCAAGTGATGTAACAGTCAACAATGACCTAACAGTTGGTGGTAACTTAACAGTACAAGGTACAACTACTACACTTTCAACAACAAACTCAGTGGTTAGTGATTCACTTATTGAACTTAACTCAGGCGCTGGATCAAACGCTAACGATTTAGGTTTAATTTTCGAGCGTGGATCAACTGGTGACAATGCAGTGTTTGCTTGGGACGAGAGTGCAGACAAGTTTACACTTGGTACAACAACAGCAACAGGTGCAAGCACAGGTGACTTAACAATTAGTGCAGGAACACTTGTAGCGGCTCTAGAAGGTAATGCTGATACAGCAACAGCACTTGAAACAGCTCGTACTATTTCACTTAGTGGAGACGTTGCAGGTAGTGTAAGTTTTGACGGCACAGGAAACGTAGATATTACAACTACAATCCAAGCTGATAGTGTTGCACTAGGCACAGATACTACTGGTAACTATGTACAGAGTATTGCTGACGCAGGTAGCTCACAGTTTACTATTACAAATGGCACTGCAGAAGGTGGTGCAGCTACAATCGCACTAGCAAACAATGCTGTAACACTTGGTACACATACAACTGGTAACTACGTTGCTACACTAGCAGACGCAGGCAATAGTTACTTCACAATCGCTAACAGCGGTAGTGAAAGTGCAGCAGTAACAATCGACTTGGTAGCAGGTGCTATTACACTTGGTACAGACACAAGCGGTGACTTTGTTGGTACAATTACTGGCGGTAATGGTATTGCTTCAACTGGCTTAACAACTGGCGAGGATACAGATCATACATTAAGTGTTGATTTAACTGATATAACAACATTTAACAGCGATGGTACAGTCAGTACTGCAGTTGTACTAGATGGAAGTGGTGATTTCTCTGCTAATATGATTACTGCAAACCTAACAGGTGATGTAACTGGTAATGCAGATACTGCATCTGCACTTGCAACAGCAAGAGCTATAGCACTTGATGGTGCTGTAACTGGTACTGCTAACTTTGATGGTAGTGCAGGTATTACTATTACAACCACTGCAACCAGTGATCCAACAATAACACTGGCTGGAGATTTAACTGGTAGTGCTACACTTACCAACCTAGGCAATGCCACACTAACAGCAACTATTGCTGCTAACAGTGTTGCACTTGGAACAGATACAACTGGTAACTATGTTGATGATGTTGTAGGTGGAGCAGGTATTACTGTTACACATACACCAGCTGAAGGTAGTGATCCAAGTGTTGCAGTTGATTTAACTGATACTAACGTATTCACTTCAACAAACACTGCAAGTAAAGCAGTTGTTCGTGATGGAAGTGGTAACTTCGCAGCAGGTACTGGTACATTCAGTAACATTGATGGTATCCTAGGTGCTAACACAGCGGCAGCGGCAAGTGTAACAACACTTTCTGCAAGCGGTCTAGCTCAACTAGATGGTGGTATGGATGTTGACGGTGCGTTTGTTGTTGCAAATACAACTGGTAACATTACAACAACTGGTACAGCAATCATTGGTAGTGCAACAGCAACAACTGATGTAACGCTAAAAGTTGATGCAACAGATAGTATGTTGCTACCAGCTGGTACAACTGGCGAGCGTCCAGATACTGGTGTAACTGGTATGTTCCGTTATAATACTACAACTAACCAGATTGAATATTATAGTAATACTGCTTGGACAAGTGTTAGTGCAGACTTTACACTAGCAACATCACAAACATTCAACGGTGATAATAGTACTGTAGCATTTACATTAAGTGCATTAAGTGGTGCAGACAGTTATACAGTTGCTGGTGTACTTGTTATGTTAAACGGTGTGGTACAAGAACCAACAACTGTTTATGGTATAAGTGGTACAACACTAACATTTACAACTGCTCCTGCAAGTGGTGACTTAATTGAAGTACGTAAGTTTACTACAACTTCAACAGTAGTTGCTCTATCGGACTCAGACGGTGATACACTGGTACAAGTTGAAGAAAGTTCAGATGAAGACGTAATACGTTTTGATATTGCTGGCACTGAAAAGATGTACTTAAACAGTACAGGTCTTGCAGTTGCTGGTAACTTACATGCTACTGGTACAATCACTGCAGACGGTGATATTACACTTGGTGATGCAAGTTCTGACAGTGTAACATTTACTGCTAAAGTTGGTTCAAACATTATTCCAACTACAGACAGTACATACGATCTTGGTACTAGTGATTTCCGTTGGGCAGATATCTATGCTGATAGTTTAAATGGGGTTTTAACTCTTCCAACTGCAGATGGTACATCAGGACAAGCACTTGTAACAGATGGAGCAGGTACATTAAGTTTTGGTGCAGCTGGTGCAACTATTAGTAGTGATACTAGTACAAACACCAACTTCCAGTTGTACTTTGATAGTTTAACATCAGGCGCACTAACTACAGTTAAGCAAGACAGTGGACTTACTTACAATCCAAGTACTGGTACATTGGCAGCAGATAACTTTTCTGGAAGTGCTGCAACATTAACAACTGCAAGAGCAATTGAACTTAGTGGTGCTGTAACTGGTACTGCAAACTTTGATGGAAGTGCAGCGATTAACATTGTTACAACAGCAACAGCGGATCCAACACTAACATTGGCTGGTGACTTGTCAGGTAGTGCAACATTTACTAACCTTGGTAATGCTACACTAACAGCAACTATTGCAGCTAACTCAGTTGCACTAGGAACTGATACAACTGGTAACTATGTTGGAGCAGGTGCAGTATCAGGTACAGGTCTAAGTGGTTCACTAAGTGCAGAAGGTGGTACATTTACTGTAACATCAAATGCTACAAGCAGCAACACAGGCGGCACAATTGTAGCTCGTGATGGCAGTGGCAACTTCAGTGCAGGCACAGTTACAGCAACAGCAACTTCAGCACAATACGCTGACTTAGCTGAGATGTATGCTGCAGATGCAGAGATTGAGCCAGGTACAGTTGTACACTTTGCAGGTGAAGGTAAACTTGCAGCTTGTGATACTGAAAACTGTAGAACAGTAGCAGGTATTGTAAGTACAGACCCAGCACACTTAATGAACGCAAGTCAAGAAGGTGTTGCACTAGCACTAGCAGGGCGTGTACCATGTAAAGTAACAGGTGTTGTAAACGCAGGTGACTTAATGGTAAGTGCAGGAAATGGTATGGCAATGGCTAACAACAATGCAACAATAGGTACAGTAATTGGTAAAGCAATCGAAGCTAACGAAGGCGGAGAAGGCGTTATTGAAGTACTAGCATTAATGATGTAATTTACAAAAAACAAATTTAAAATAGCACCTTCGGGTGCTATTTTTTTGACTTGAAAGAATAGATAAATACAATATTAAATAAGGATTTCTAAATGGCGTTCACTAGACCAAAAGCTGCACAAATAGATTTTGATGTTACTAATATTTCAGATCCACTTATAAGATTAAACAGTGGCCAAAGTGGTAGTGCAGACAAAGATGTAGGTATTGTTGTTGAACGTGGTAGTGACACAAATGTTGCACTAATATGGGACGAAAGCACTAATAGTTTTGCAGTTATAAACACTAGTGAAGATGGATCAACTAGTGGTGATGTTACTGTTACCAGTTATGCTGATATAAAAGTTGGTCAACTAGAAACAACAGGAGAACTTGTTGTTGGTGGAAATCTAACAGTTCAAGGTACAACAACTAATGTAGATGTAACTAATATTAATATTACAAACAGTTTTAGTTTTGAAGGAGCAACTGCAGATGGCTTCGAAACTACGCTTACAGTAGCTGATCCTACCGCAGATAGAACAATCACACTACCAGATGTTACAGGGCACGCCGCTATATTACAAAGTGATCCTGGAACTAATCTTATTACTGCAACAGTAGCAGAACTAAATTATGTTGATGGTGTAACAAGTAATATTCAAACACAGATTGATAATATCAGTAGTAGTTTTACACTAGCAGCAGATAGTGGGTCCAATGACACATTTACTACAGGTGAAACACTAACTATTGCAGGCGGCACTGGTATTGATACTACTGTTAGTGACAATAATATAAGCATTGCTATTGATAGTACAATAACAACACTAACTGGATCACAAACACTTACAAACAAAACAATCACATCGCCTACTATTAGTAATCCAACACTAACAGGCACATACACATTTACATCAGATGCAACTTCAACGCCTGCAATGACATTAACAGCAAACAGCCTTAATGATGGTGTAGGCGCTCTAAGAATCGACGGATCGCAAGCAGACATATACTTAAACCCAAGTACTGCTACACACACCACTATAACTTTTGCAGTTAACGATGATCAGCGTCTTGCCTTTGGCATGGACAACAACAGTGATTTCTATATCACACGAAGAACAAGTAGTACTTGGTATGATGATACTTTTGTATTAGATAGAGATACTGGTTTACTCAGTTTAGGATATGGCGCAACTGTTGCTGGTACATTAACTTATTCAACACTTAATGACGGCACTACTACGCTAACATCAACAGTTGCAGAACTCAACTATGTAGATGGTGTAACCAGTAATATTCAAACACAGATAGATGCTAAAACAAATAACACTGGCACAGTAACCAGTGTTGCTGGTACTGGTACAGTAAACGGACTTACACTATCTGGTACTGTAACTTCTAGTGGTAGTTTAACACTTGGTGGTACATTTAGTGCAACTGTAAGCGAGATAAGTGACTTAACAGCAACAGCGGCTGAACTAAATGTGTTAGATGGTATACCTGGTACACTTACAGCAACAGAATTAGGATATGTAGACGGCGTAACCAGTGCTATTCAAACACAAATAGATGCAAAAGCTCCACTTGCAGCTCCGGCTTTTACTGGTACTGCAACTGGTGTTAACTTAACACTGAGTGGCGATTTAACAGTCAATGGCACAACTACAACAGTAAACACTACTAATCTTGTAGTATCAGATAATCTAATAGAACTGAATAATGGCGCAGCAAGTAACGCAAATGATAGTGGTATTGTAATTGAAAGAGGAAGCACTGGCGATAATGCTATCTTTGCGTGGGATGAAAGTGCTGATGCATTTGTTATGGGCACAACAACTGCTACTGGTGCAAGCACAGGCGATTTAACTATTGCTAATGGTGAACTAAGACTAGATACACTACGCATTGACCAAACCGGCGCCGGTTTGCGTATGACAAATGTTGGTGCGTTTGACAATGATGGTAGCGACAACTTTCGCATTTTTGCTACCAATGATTTACAACTTAAAGCAAATGGTGATTCGGGTGGCGGTTTAAGTATTGATGTCACAAATAATGATGTTACTATTGACAATGACTTGCGTGTTAGTGCTGGTCAGTTCTACTATGGTGGCACAGCCGTTACTAGCACTGCGGCAGAACTTAATTACACAGATGGTGTAACTAGTAATATACAAACACAATTAGACGCTAAAGCAAGTATAACGGGTTCAGAAACATTAACAAATAAAACATTAACTAGTCCTGTTATTGGCACAATTAGTAACACAGGTACACTTACACTTCCAACAAGTACAGGTACAGTTGCACTGACAAGTGATATCACTTTATCAACATTAAGTGTTACGGCAACAGCCGCAGAACTAAACATACTTGACGGAGTTAATGCAACTGCAAGTGAACTTAATATAATTGACGGTGACACCAGTGCAACCAGCACAACACTTGCTGATGCTGATAGAGTTGTTGTAAATGACTCAGGCACTATGAAGCAAGTTGCACTTACAGATTTTGAAACTTATTTTGAAACCGCACTAGACACATTAAGTAACGTTACTAGTGTTGGTACACTAAATGGATTAGCAGTAGCAAGTTCACAAACAATTAGTTTAGGTTCTAACAGAGTACAAAATGTTGCTGATCCTGTAGGAAACCAAGATGCGGCGACTAAAGCATATGTAGATGCAAACGCTGGGTCAGGAGGCGGAGCAAGTGGTTTCACTTCTAGTACATTTACAACTGCACCTGGCAGTGACGGTGACTTTGATTTAAGTTTTAATGTAGCACAAGACACACAGGAAACACCATTTGAATCAGGAGGAAGTGATCCTTTTGGTGTTGCATTAGGTGAGGTTTATGATCAAATGGAACCAGTAGGAAGTACAAGCTCAGTTGATTTAGGCGTACTGACATAATAAATATAGCAAAGGATTAAAAAATGCCAACACAGTTACAATTTAGAAGAGGCACAACTGCTCAAAACAATGCATTTACAGGAGGTGCAGGTGAGCTTAGTATCGACACAACAATAGATACTATTAGAGTACATGATGGGTCAACTGCTGGTGGTTTTGAATTAACGCAGAACACTGCAACACAAACTCTAACTAATAAAACACTAACAAGTCCAACTATCAACAGTGCTACTATTGCAATGGGCACTAATAAAATAACAGGTATGGGTGATCCAACCAGTGCTCAAGATGCAGCAACAAAAGCATATGTTGATGGAGAATTGTCTGCACTAAGTTCAAATAGTTTAAGTGAAGGCAATACAACTTGGGTAATTGCAGACAGTGGTACAGGTACTATTACTGCAACAGTAGATGGAGCAACACACAGTACTTTTGCTGCTGCGGGTATTACGCTTTCTCAAGGTGCATTTGTCGGTGATGTTACAGGAAACGCAGACACTGCTACTGCACTCGAAACTGCACGTACAATTGCAGGCAATAGTTTTGATGGCACTGCTAACATTACAATAGCAAGTACACAACTAAGTGATACTGCAGATCTTGCACGTCTTGCTGCTCCGGCTTTTACAGGTACAGCAACCGGTGTTAACTTAACACTGAGTGGTGATTTAACAGTCAATGGTACAACAACTACACTAGCCACTACAAATACTGTGATTAGTGATAATTTAATTGAACTCAATAACGGTGCAGGTTCAAATGCCAATGATAGTGGTATTGTTATTGAAAGAGGAAGTACAGGCGATAATGCATTTATGGGCTGGGATGAAAGTGCTGATAAATTTATAGTAGGTACAACTACAGCCACAGGTGCAAGTACAGGTGACTTAACAATCACTGCTGGTACCCTTGTAGCAAACACATTTGAAGGTGCTCTAAGTGGAAATGCAACAACTGCAAGTGCATGGCAAACAGCTCGTACACTAAGTCTAACAGGTGCTGTCACAGGCAGTGCAAGTATTGATGGCAGTGGTAACGTATCACTAGCGACAACCAATACAGCAGATCCAGTTATTACTCTAACAGGTGCAGTTACTGGTTCTGGTACAATGACTAACTTAGGAAGTGTGAGTATTACTACCACTGCTACAGCAGATCCAACACTAACACTAGCAGGTGATTTGTCAGGTAGTGCAACTCTTACTAACTTGGGCAGTGCTACTCTTACTGCAACTATCGCAGCCAACTCAGTTGCACTTGGTACTGATACTACAGGAAACTATGTTGGCACAATTACTGCAGGTACTGGTATAGCATCAACTGGAGGAACTTCAGGAGAAGGTGTTGCACATACACTATCAGTTGATCTTAGTGAACTAACTGATATGACTGCAGCTATGGTAGGCACTGATGAATTTATTGTACTTGATGCAAGTGCTGATAGACGTAAGGCTGCAAACGAAATAGGATTGAGTATTTTTAGTAATGATGCTGGTTTTACAACTAACACTGGGGATATAACAAATGTTAGTGTAAGTGGAACAGGATTATCAGGTGGCGGTGCAAGTGGCAGTGTTACAATTACAAGTAACGCCACAAGTGCAAATACCGCTAACACTATTGTTGCTAGAGATGGAAGTGGAAATTTCAGTGCTGGTGTTATAACTGGTACTAGTACTGCAGCACGTTACGCTGACTTGGCAGAAAAATATACCAGTGATGCAGATTATGATCCAGGAACTGTATTAGTTTTTGGGGGTGATGAAGAAGTTACAGAATGTAATACAAAATATAATAAGCGTATTGCTGGTATTGTAAGTACTGATCCTGCATACCTAATGAATAGTGAAGGTCTAGGAGTAACAGTTGCTTTATTAGGGCGTGTACCATGTAAAGTTATTGGTGAAATTCGTAAAGGTGATTTAATGGTATCTAGTGATACACCAGGACACGCACAAGCATGGAACGATGAGAGCAATCCTCCTGCAGGTAGTGTAATAGGTAAAGCATTAGAAAATAAAACAGGTGCAGGCACAGACGTAATAGAAGTTGTTGTAGGCAGGATATAATGCCTGCAGGTAAATTTTATACTGCAGATTACACTGGTGAAACAGTATCTCATAATGTAAGTTGGAAAAACAGGAACGACCCCGATAGTATGATTTGGGTTGAAAAAACTATTATCAACGACAAACATAATGGTATTGCTCATGTTATAGGTAATAGTACTAGTAGAAAAGGATTTGATCTTAATTTACTAACAGGACAAACTGGCGGCGAACATGGAGCTCAAAGTGTAGGGCAAACATATGGTTGTAACTTATTATATAAAGATTTTTCACCAACTTTTTTAATTTGCATTAATAAACAAATATGTGCTGATATAGCACTTACTGAATACACAAAAGACAACATAGTTTACAGTAACGTAAAAAATATAATAGAACACGAAGGTCATTTTTATCTATATCCTCAATTGTTCACAGGAAATACAGGAAGTTTGGCACTAAGACTAGCGTGTGCTGACG
>UEXM01000958.1_pt3 | contig 10802 bp, 10 predicted proteins | sample 1796661 | NCBI WGS metagenome assembly UEXM01 (sample SAMEA4772469, study PRJEB27181) | metagenome
TGGGTGACAACATGCTTAAGCTTCTTCCTATGCCTGGTCGTTTTATTTTTGATCTCTTCCATGAAGTTAAAAAAGGATACAAACTTGATAGTTACAAACTAAACAACGTATCTAAACTATACCTCGGTGATCAAAAGATCGATATGCCTCCTCGTGAGATGTTTGCTCGATTTGTAGAAGGAGATCCAGTCAAGCTTCGAGAAGTTGCTGAATATTGTATCAAGGATACACTTCTTCCTCATAGACTTACTAAGAGGCTTTGTATACTTCTAAATTTATTGGAGATGGCTAAAGCCACATGGGTACCAATATCATTCTTGGTTGAACGTGGGCAACAGATTAAGGTATTCAGTCAGCTTACAAAGAAAGCTCGTGAGCTTGGATTTATGGTTCCCACTATTCGTTACGGTGCTTTGCCTCCTGAACCCTATGAAGGTGCTACTGTTTTGGAAGCACAAAGTGGTGCATATTACACACCTATCACTGCACTTGATTTTGAAGCACTGTATCCTAGTATCATGATGGCACATAATTTATGCTACTCTACTTATGTAATGGATGAAAGGAGGTATGGAAATATCGAAGGTATTACATACGAAAAGTTTGAACTAAACGGACGTACATACAAGTTTGCACAAGATGTACCTAGTCTTTTACCAGCAATTCTTTCAGAGCTTAAGGAGTTCCGTAAACAGGCCAAGAGGGACATGGCTGCAGCCACGGGATTTATGAAAGAAATCTACAATGGTAAACAGTTGGCGTATAAAATCTCAATGAACTCGATATATGGTTTTACTGGTGCGGGTAAAGGTATTTTGCCATGTGTACCAATCGCTTCCACAACCACATACAAGGGAAGAAGTATGATTGAAGAAACAAAGAATTACGTCGAGAAAAACTTCCCCGGTGCAAAGGTGCGTTATGGTGACACGGATTCTGTTATGGTAGAATTTGATGTAGGCGGAAGAACTGGTGTAGAAGCTATTGAGTATAGTTGGGAAATTGGTGAACGTGCAGCGGATGAGTGTAGTGCACTCTTCAAAAAGCCTAACAATCTAGAGCTTGAGAAGGTATACTGGCCTTATTTCCTGTACTCTAAGAAACGATACGCTGCTAAATTGTGGACTAAGGGTAGGGATGGTAATATGAACATGGACTATATTGATATTAAGGGTCTCCAAGTTGTTCGTAGAGATAATACGAAATTTGTGAGAGAAGTTTGTAAGGATTTGCTCGATGTTGTAATGGAGAGTAGTGATCCAGAACCAGCTAAACAGTTAGCTCTCGAGAGAGCGATTAATCTTCTTGAAGGTGATGTATCTAATGAAAAACTTGTACTGTCTCAGCAGCTCGGTGATTCATACAAAAACAATAACCTATCTCATGTAAAAGTGAGAGATAAGATGCGAGAAAGGAAACCAGGGTCTGAGCCACAGAGTGGAGATCGGGTTCCTTATATTCTTGTAAAGACGGATAACCCACGAGCAAAAGCTTATGAGAAGGCTGAAGATCCAGTGTTTATTGAAGAGAATAATATTCCAATAGACTATCATCATTATTTTACTAACAAGTTCTTGAATCCAATTTGTGATTTGTTAGAACCATTGGTAAAAGATCCTAAGAATGAAATATTCGGAGAGTTGATCGCTCAGCATAAACCTCCACCTAAAAAGAGAGAACCAGCGTTGAGTGGTATGAAAAAGGAGCAACTCATAGAAGAGTGTAAAAAACTAAACATTGACACAGATGGAAAGGTGGCAGATTTGCGTCAACGTATTAAGACCACGAGAGAAGATAAAGTATCAATTGATCATCTATTTAAAAACTACGACTGATAGGAGGGTAAGATGGACAAGTTACAGGGTCTCTTCGAAGAAGAAGTAAAAAAGAGACTGTTATTGGAAACTAAGAAGATTAGAGAAGAATTTAATGAAAAACTGAAAAAGGTAAAAGAGGAATACAAAGAGAACTTCTTATCTAATAAACAAGATGTTAAAGATGTCATCAAGAAAGTGAATGAGGAACATAGAGAAGAATTACAAAAACAAAGATCATCTCACAACGACGACGCACGTCGTATAAAAGATGAACACAAAGTTGTAATCAAACAAATGCGTGAAGAGTTTATCGGGGCACAGAATCAAAATCAAGAAACGATAAGGAAATTACATATTTCGTACAGTGACTATTTACGGGTGATAAGTATGAATTACCCTCATGTACCATATAAACTTCTTCTACGTGATGCTCCCAATGAAGAAGATAATACATGTAGGGGTTTGAAGAAAAATGGTACGAGATGCAATATGATTGGAAAATATAACGGATATTGTAAACACCATCTCAATCAGTTTAAAAAGAGGGACACTGTTGAAATGATTGATGACTCATCCTCGGTTCTGTCATTCGGTTCAGAAAATAAGGGGCTTATAGATTTCAATTCTATGTTATAGAAGGGATGAGTAAATCATATATTCTGCTATCTTCTGTAAATGAGTTCTATTCTGATGACAAGAATAAAACAATCTTAATGAGTATACTAGACAAAACCAGTGGTATTTCACTCAGAAATATCGAATGGTTTATTACTAACTACGCTAAGAAACATCAGACTTCTTACACTACTACCAATGGACGTCTCTTCACTGTCCATTGTGCTTACAAGTCTAGTTTAGATGGATATAGCAAAAAACTATTTGACCCTTTTGCACGTTCGGAGAAGTTTACTTACGCTATTCCGGGTACATCTCATGAAATCCAAACGACAATTGCTCAGTTGAATTTCATCAAATGGTGTATAAAAAATCGTATTATCGATTACATCTCCAAACACAAAGATACACTCTTTAGTAAACGAGTGACATAAAACCCTTATCGAATTTAAAAGTTTGATACCCGGTATAATATATGTAAAGGGTGTATACATCAGTGAGTCCTGGGTCCAATTTCAATTCTATCTTAGTCTTCTCAGATTGAATTTCACTGAAATCTAAACTACCCGAGGGATTTACATTAATAGGGTTCATCGAAAATGAATACGTATATATATTTCTCACAGGTCTTGATAATCTCTTTTGGTATGGAACCATGTATTTGTAGTACCCATCAGTCGTACTTGAAATATTTGGTAAATCAACACCTTGAATAAAAAATTTCGCTTTTTTCATGACAGGATTAAAAAAGCTGAATGCCTCGTCGAAATCAGGGTTCTTAGAGAAGTTAAACCTATTTTGAAGATAGTGATAATCGGAAAAATTTGCATCAGGAACTCGAAATACAGTTGTGTCGAGTGTAATACTATAAGACTGTGTAAACGTGTTTTCTGTATCTGACACAAAATCAGAAATAGGATCTGTGGGTAATAATATAGGATTTTCAACACCGTTTTTTACAATATCAAATCCCGGAATGTTTGTGTAACGTTTACCAGAGATTACTCTAGAAGAATCGGTAGTATAGTATTCAAATGTAAATTTCTCTATGAACGAGTTGGCCGGTACCTTCACTTTGATAATAGGGGAACTACTGGTTGTAGGGTTATTCCATTGTATGATGTTGTATTCAGTCGAAAACGGGTGACCTACTGTCTCAGTTGTACCATTTCGGTATAACTCGGGTATATCTGAAAAATTAACACGTGAAAACGTCGTTACACCTCCCTGTGTTAAGGCTGTAAAGAAAGATAAATTTTTCAGTGTAAAAGAAGCGGTTGCTGTAGCTACTTGTCTCACGCGAATTTCGTACGTATCAAATTCATCTGGTAATGCACTGATAGAAGTATCTTCAAATAGAGTATTTCGTAAAAACCAATGAATAGATTTAACACGACTATTTGGAACAAGATTCGTCTGTACAGTATCCACACCTGGTAGAGTTTCGATAGTTGGATGTTTTTTAACCAAATCTGTAATCATCGTATATTCTTTATTTTTTAGATAAAGACGTTCAACTGGGTCAATAGTGAATTCTTCAGTTATAATTTTAAAGTTCTCAAGTTGAATTGTGTCAACGGAGTTTGTAAAAAAGTTTTGTGGGTGGAATTCAAATTCAAATTCTATTTTTTGTTTATGAACGGCGCATAGGGGGAAGAAAGGTCTATTTGGTTCATTCGACAGATATTCATCACTTGAATATTTACGTGAAAAGAAAAATGGTAAAGGAATGATAACTTCTGAATCTAATGACGCATAAGCACGTTGTGCAGATGAAGTATCGAAACCCAACATTCGATTAAGAATGAAACGGTTAGAAACCTTCTCTGATACTTCTAAATATAACTCATCGTGAATAACCATCCAGTCATCAAAAATCTTTTCAACTTCTATTTCATCTACACGCATAGTCACGGACTTGATAAGATGACGACCAACTTGATCCGAATAATTCTTATCCTGAGTTAGACCTGGGAGTTTTATCATGACATACATATTACTAAGGAGGTCACCCATATTCTGTGGATTGAAGGTTACTTTGATGCGTTCATTGAATGGCCATGTTGGGGAAGTTGGTGATTTGTTGACAACTGTAGTTCTATGAAATTTTGTAAAATGAGAATGTGTCTTAGGGTTGTAATTAAAAATAGATTGATCTAGATTTTCACTATGTATGTATGACTCTTGTTTGCCAATGGCATGCAGAGACACGGCGGCTCCACTTGAAGTGGGCATCTTAATACATGTCTATATATTTTTAATGTCGGTTATCCACATGTCAATGTGGTCCGTCTTTTTCAGTTTTTCTAGTTCCTGTCTGGCCTGTAAAGCTTCTTTGTGGAGAGCTTCCACTCGTTCTTCTGTGTAATCAATAGTCTTGATGTGCAAGAGATAATCGTACGATCCATCAAGTTGGCGGAAAGTTTCACTCAATTCCTTCTCAAGATCCTGCTTCTTCCGTTTGAATACTATGAGTTCACCATTTACAACTTCTTTGACAAACCGTGCACGTTCGCTGCATACATCGGATCGTAGTTGAGTTTCCCATATGAGGCGATCTTTCCTCTTTTTATAGTATTCCGTTCTAAGTCCAATGAAGTCTGATAGAATATCCTCTGCAGAATTATACTTACAAATACCCTTGGATGGATGAAAGAGATGCATGTTTGTAGTGCGAATGGTCTTTTGAAGTTTGAGATCCTTAACGGCATCTTTGCCATTATAATCTTGTATCAAGAAATCCACATTCTCAGTTGTACTGTTATTTGTGAAACCGCTTATGATTTTCTTTTCAACGAGGGTATCAAGGTGTTCTTTGTAATCTTGGGTCCAACGCCCCGGAGGGAGTTCGGTCACTTTAACCGTCCTTCCGACGCTAGTCCATACACCTTGTGTCATCCATGAATCGTCATCTTGTTCAAAAACTTTTCCCTTGAAACCTCTGAACCAAGGCTTCATCTTTTTGATAGGATTACCACCAAGGAAGTTGAGGATATTGTTCCGAATATCCTTTGGGTTAAACGGGGGTACATAACAAGAAAACCCAGTTCCAATACCCTCACTTCCATTCACCAAGATCATAGGTATAGTAGGCATATAGAACTCTGGTTCAATAGAGCGACCATCGTCGTCTAAATAAGTAAGAACTGCGTCATCTCGGGGATCAAATACACTCCTCGCTTCAGGCATCAGACGTGTAAATATATATCTCGTCTGGCTAGCATCCTTTCCCCCCATCAGTCGTGTTCCAAATTGTCCACATGGCTCTAGTAGATTCAAATTGTTTGAGCCTGTATAGTCATTGGCTAACTTTACAATTGTATCAGCGAGGGATACTTCACCGTGATGATAGGCAGACTTTTCAGCCACAAAGGCGGCAAGTTGAGCAACTTTCATTTCGTTGCGGAGATTCTTCTGGAAACATGCGTACATAACTTTACGCTGTGATGGTTTGAGTCCATCAGCCACATGAGCAATTGATCGCTTGAGATCAGCAAGGCTAAAGTTCACAAGGTCCTTATGAACAAAGTCGGTGATCCCCAACTGTTTAATGTTACCGTAAGGTACTTCAAGTTCATTGGCTTCTTTGGCGGTACTCTCCAGAAGCCATGTCTTACGGTCATCAGCCTTCTTCTTGTCAAATGCCAAGGTAATAGATTTATCAGACATTACATCTGTATTAAACTTCACGGTAAGGTCTTCAATCTTCTTGAAGTACTCCCTAGCCTCCGCAGAAGTTGAGGTACCCAAACCCTTGTAATACTTGATACGCCAACCAGATTGTCCATTTCCATACCACGCGCGAAACGCGGAGTCTGTATAGAAGGATTTGCTTTGATTACCCCTAGAAGCCTTAATAATAGGTGTGACCATCGATACAACAAACCCCAATTTGAGGAGACTGGGCCAGAAGTAGTCAATCATGTTGAGAATTAGACCCTTAATGTGCGAACCATCGTTATCAGCATCAGTCATAATCATGAGACGACCATACCGAAGCTCGGATACATCTTTGTATTCTTTTCCTTGTTGGAGACCCAATATTTTCTTTAGGTCGTTGAACTCTTGATTTCCAGTCAACTGGGCCACAGATGCATCTCGGACATTCTTACACTTTCCCCGAAGTGGGAATACACCGTAGTGGTCTCTACCAACAACGGAGAGGCCAGCGACAGCGAGTGTCTTTGCTGAGTCACCCTCTGTGACGATGAGTGTACACTTAGAAGATTGGGCTGTCCCAGCTTTGTTTGCGTCATCAAGCTTGGGAATACCAGTGATTTTTGACTTTCGAGCTCCACCATCAGTTTTTGAAAGTTCTTTTGCTTCACGGAATTTTGAGAGTGCAGTGAGTTCATCTGCGATTCCGGTTTTCAGTACATTTTTTACAAAGGTCTTGGGAAGTTCAAATTTGCTTCCGAATGACTGAACCTTTGATGTGCATTCAGATTTTACCTGACTTGAAAAAGTAGGATTCTCGAGAATTGATCGAACAAAGATTGTGAAGGTATTTTTAACTTGTTGTGGTTTGAGTTTAATTTTTTTTGCCATATCCTCAATGATGGCATTGGAAACAATATTTGCGACATGATCGATATGTGTACCACCCTTTGTTGTGCAGATACCATTTACAAAAGATACTTGTTGCATACCATCTTCAGATGGACCGATACAAACAGACCAACGATCACTGGTCATTGAACACACATTGTCAATTCCTTCATGCATTTTTGCGTAGGCTTCAAAGTTTTGTTTGGGGAGAGCCACCCCGTTGAACTTGATCTTACAATTGGGAGATGTACAGATGTTGGCATCCCATACACGTTTTTCCATAATTTTGTAAATACCCTTTTCCATATCTTTCATTCCAAACCTAGACCAGTCGGGTTTGAAAGAAATTGACACAGAGGCTGTAGCACCATTGAATTTTTTAATTTTTGGAACATAACAAGTGGACATATTATCAAACCATTCTTGATGATATTCTTGTTTGGTACTCGGATCCTTGATAATTACAGAGAACCATTTACTGTAGATATTCGCCAATTTGGCTCCGTACCCATTTCTACCCCCCACAACTCGCTTTTGATTGTCGTCATAGTTGGTACTCGTGAGAAGATGACCAAAAACAAGTTCAGGATTCCATACATCTTCCTTTTCATTTTTACGAATAGTAAGACCTCCCAAAGGTCCATTATTGTCGACAGTGATCATTCCAACCGTGTCATCAATATTAACTGATATAGAAGAAACTTGCTTAGGATGCATTGAGTTTCTATCTATAGCATTAACGAGTATCTCATCAAAAATTTTCAAGAGAGCCGGTGAATATTTAGTTGTAGTCCGTTTAAATTTTTCACCATTCAGAACCCAATATGGTTCTCGAACAGCATCTACAGGACCAACATAAGAGTCGGGTCTCTTGAGAACATGCTCAATGTGGGTCAGTTTTTGAACCGACTCCATTCTTTATTTTTTTACTACTCTATTCTCTAACTTAGGCTATTAAACTTCTCCACGTTCGATCAGCTTCTTACGATTTGCCATGTGAAGATCCTGGACCAATGCCTTGTTCTCTGCACCGTATGGTACAGCATAACCTTCGTCACAAAGCCATTTATTAACATTAGTCCACACACCATCTTCGTGAACCCATACTTCAGCTAGCACTCGTCCAAACTTACCACGCGAATCCGCCTCTGGACAGCGAAGTTGAATTTCGATGTCATCCTTTTCGGAAGCGACGGCCTTGAGACACCACTCCTTGAGCTTCTTTTTGGAGATAAGACCGAACTTCTTCTCTTCGAGGTCACGGGTTCTGGACTCTGGGGTGTCAATCCCTAGAAGACGGACACGTTGCTTCGTGCACACATCAAAACCCAAATCGATATTCACATCGATTGTGTCACCGTCTACAACCCTCTCAAGAGATGAGACACGATAATTGAAATTACAAGCTTCAACGTTATAAGAAGACATTATATTAAACACTATTCCTAGTTCTTTAACTAATAAGTATCGAGACGATCTCTTGTATCACTAATCAAATCATCGATGTTTTCTCGCAATGATAATACACGATTTAATATTTTTTGGAGTCGATCACGTCGTGATATGTAAGAGGATCTTATAACATTCAGCGTTGAACCCTGATAGAGAATCGACGTCCATCCTCGGTCACTGGTTAATGTCGGATTATATATATTTTTGACATATAACGACCACTCACTCGGGTGGTGATACTGTTTGTTCTTAAATACGATAACACCTTCATTTGTTAATGAAGCACATTGGGTCACTTTTTTACGATTTATTTTTATCTGCAAAACATTGTGACCTGGGGTTAAAAGGCCCGCGTCGATGAGCGTCTTTAGGGACACAGGTGAAGGTGCCATTTTTATATAGAAAAAGCAAGGTAAGATCTAACTTAGGTGGACTTTTTTTTGTAAATGTTGATTGAAGCTGGAATTTACAAGACAACGCGATAAGCAGGGGCATTTAACCTAGAAAGTTCACGAGCCACCTTGACGACGCGACGAGGAGACCTGGCTCCCACACCAACGCGGCTTACTAACTTCATCTTGGCATTCCTTTGGAGACCCTTCATCGCCATAATACGCTTAATAGCCTCATCCTTGGTGAGGGGTTGAGCTTTCTTGGAAGGCTTTTCGTTAAGTTCCCGGAGTTTTTTGATATTTGAATTTGTTGTAACCATACCTTTCATGAAATTGGTGACCGCCTTCTTTTTTAGAGCAGCCTTCATAGATGGTGTAACTACCTTCTTCTTGGCGGCAGCACGCTTCTCAAGACCCTTATACCACTTGGCTATGGGAACGTTATTGTACAGATGTAAGTTATCAGTGCGAACACCCCTTTTGGCAGCATGGCGGAGTAGATCCTTCGCAAGGGGGGAGTTCTTGGCACGCATCTTAAGACCCTCACACATTTCTTTAATTGTGAGTTTTTCAGCTTGAACAATACCATATTTCTTGGCAACCTTCACTACTTCAGCCTTCTTGTGGAGACGGCACTTCTTGCGTCCCAGCTTGAGATCACCTGCCTTGTCCACAGATACGAGTACTGGAGACATTTTGTATTATACGGAGAAAAAGTTTACTGTATTACAGGATATTTATCGTCCCCTTGTATTTATTACATTCACTTAGGTGCTTTTTCTAAAAATTAGGCAGGTGATCTCTGGATAGAGCCGCAAAGGTTGCTTCATCAACCCACCGCCAGTTCTGTCGCCATTCGCTCATCTCCTCGGTTACATCCGTACTCGGTGCCCACACCGCGGGGCACCCGCCTTCTTCTTTTTTTTCCTTCTTGAGACGGATGGTCTCGAGCCTCTTCTTCGCGGCTTCCACCTTAACGAGCTCCTTTTGGATCTCTGCGAGGGTCATGTTATCCTCGAGCTGTTCCTTAAGCTCCGCGAGGGTGATATCATCCTCGTCCTCCTCTTCCTCCTCTTCCTCCTCGTCATCTTCACATGCTTGGCAATGAGCGTCAAACATGTGACAGGTGTGTTCTCCGTTTTTGACCATCTCTTGGATGTCGGGGTCATGCATGATGTCATCATCGTCCTCGTCCTCGTCCGAGACCGGGTCGCGAAAGTTAGGCATGCTGCCAAACTCAACCTTTTCGGTGACGGGAGGGATGACCTCAAAGTTGATTTTAGCATTGGGGAGCAGGGTCGTGAGACGATCCAAAGTTTTCATGGCGGAACGGGATCCGATGAGCTTGCCGCCGAGAGTTTGGATTTCAAAGTTCATTGTTGTTTGTTGTTTGTTGTTTGTTGTTTATTGAAAATTACAGGGTCTTGGAGTTGACTTAGGTTTCTAAATTCGGAATGTTTTTTGAAAAATATAAATTCTAGGCTTCACTTAGACATGGAACATCTAAGAAATATCATGGAGATCATGGAAAATGATGAAATGTTCCCAACAAAAACAGAATGGGCGTACGTGGAGATATCAAACGAACTCAAACATTTACACTTGAAATTAAAAGAACTAACAGGTCAGCTAGAAACTACAGCTACAGTTGATCCCTCAGCACCGCCACGGGTGATTCGAGACGCTTGGCGAGATCTCAACAGTTTACGTGTCAGACCTAGACGTTAGCCCCGTTTCTGGTCTTGATTTAGGCATTAAATTTCGAACGGTTCTTCAATATCAGAATAATGAGGTCTTTTTTTGGACACAATATATGTGATGTGACTTGTATGTATACCCCAAAGAATACCTGATACAACTGCCACCATTTCGTAGCTACTTAACCCATTTTCATCTTCAGTGTTACCAGTGATACACATGAAACTTCCTAGTGTTATCACATTTTCTACCCCCAATACTGGAAGAAGGGACGCGATCT
>UEXM01003172.1_pt1 | contig 10792 bp, 8 predicted proteins | sample 1796661 | NCBI WGS metagenome assembly UEXM01 (sample SAMEA4772469, study PRJEB27181) | metagenome
GGCTTATCTCCTGTCAGTTTAGTTAAATAATAATCATATTTATCTTTTGTCGATTCAAAAGTTATTTGGGTCAAGGCTTTTCTTGTGTTTTCTATTTGTTGCTTTAGTTGATTTATTACCCCTTGGGTACCACCAGATGTCTTGTTTTTTGCCTCTTGTAAAGCTAAAGTTTTCTGCAAAATACGCAAATCAATTTTAACTAAAGCCTCATTGATTGGTAGAGAACTGGGGAGTTGGACTTTTTCAGAAGTGCCACCAAGAAATTTGTTTGAAAAACTATCCTCTAATATGCCTACCCTGAAATCTGGGTTTCCTAATTTTTTTGCTAGCTCTGTTCCTTCGCCATACAAATCATTAAATTGTTTGTTTGCAGCTTCTCTTCCGGTTGCTAGATTTTCTGGCTGCTTAAGGTTTTTTGTGCGAACCCTGCCCTGTCTCCCGAGCGCATTATTATCTGGGAAGATATTAGACTGTGGTCCTGAAAACGCTGCCTCAATTGAGGCTGCATAGTCAATGGATAGTGTAGCCTCACCAGATTCTCCGAAAGACAATTTGTAATTTGTCAGTGACAAGAGAAGCACTATCTGGTTTGACTTGACAGTTTCATAAAACATCTTGTCAGCCATAGGTATAACTGATTCATCATCAAATGATGGGATCGCCCAACCTACAACCGCCTTTAATCTTCTAGATTGAGGACTGGTGAGATCTTCAACATTCTTTTTCTTCTTTAAGTTTTTAACTTTAGCTTTTTGTGCTGCTCTAGCTTCTTTTTTCTTGGTCTTAAGATCTGCTAGTTGTCTCTCTAACATTTCTTGCCTAGATGACGGCTTACCGCCGCCGTCTGGCTTTGCAGACTTGTTAAACCCCTGGGGGGATATTAAAGATATGTATGGTCCCTCTGCCAAGTCTCGTATGGAGGAAAATTTAATTTCCAAGTTTGCCATAAAACTAATCACACCTGGATGCTTATTATCAAGTGCAAATGAAAACTGGCTTATCCCAACACCCCTGCCTGCGCCGTTTGACTTAAAAATAACTCCTTCGGGGTCATCCGCCGTTCCATCATATTTATCAATTGTCCCAGGCGGTGTGTAATACTCGCTAAAATATATTATACTGTCTTTCTTGCTCGCATCTTCTGACGGGACATATAATCTAAGTTGAGGGACAAGATAACCCAGTTGAGCAGGGCGAGCGAGCAAGAACTTCTCTGCTAAGTCCCCCTTATTAAGCAAACTAACAACATCGGCTGCCTTCATTGAACTGTCTGCCAGTATTAATCCTGGCTTGGGCTCAGTTTCGCCACCAGGCGAATTTCTTTTATTCCTCGGTCCAGAAAGAAGATCCATGTTTTCAATTAAGAAGCACTGCTCGTTAATCCGAGCAGCGTTAGCCGCAGCTTCTTCGTCTTTTATAACTTCATCTTTTTCGGACATCGTTAATTCCTAAAGGTGTTTAACACTACCTCAAGTGGTTTTGGGATAAGAACCTTATCCCCGAATGTATAATGACTGTCTGTTGGCTTTTGGTTAAACCAAGCAATAACCCACCACATACGAGAATCAGAATAATGTTTGTGAGCTAATTTAAAAAGCTTTGACCCTCTTTTCCATATCTCGGTCTCTAATGATAATGTTTGAATTTCTTCTGCCGTTGGGTATCTTAGTGTCGGAGTTTCAAATTGATAAATTCTTTCCACACCCTTATCTTGAAACACTTCTTCCTTATACCCAGGATCTTCATTATAAAAAGCGTCACGCAGTTGTAGTCTAGATGCCATCATTCACCTCCTAAGATCTACCCGACCCTAATGTCGCATTGTTCCTAGCCTCTTGGACTTGACTTGGGGCTGATTGGTTTTTTTCTTGCGTTTGTTCACTTCGGGTAGTGTTTGAAGAATCTTGCACCCCATAAGGATAGCCAGTCTTTCCGCCTCTAAACTTTTTATTCTTGTCCCACCCAAGATTGTGCTCATGTAGAACGGTAAAGTCAGCGGACAGGCTGAATACTTTTGGATACATCTTTGCGCCGTCCATGTGAAACCCCGCAGCAAGATCAGGCGTAAAGCTGAACCCTCCAACATATCCCAATAGTCCCTGTCCAGTTTCAGCGTTAACCATGAAATTACCAAATTTCATCCTTAGCAGGGGTGCGCTCTTTATTGTGGAGGCACCTAGATCACCAGTTTCATACTCGGGATAAAGAAACTTCTCTAGGATGGATAGTTTACTAAAATTTTGTTTTGCCTCAGCTAAACTGTAAGATGGAACATCCCACCCAACTGACATTGCACGGCGAGTGTTTTGATACACGGGCATTGTGTCCATTCTACCATAGGCATCAACAGTGCTCCAACTAGAAGTGAACTTATCATCAAAAGCAGTTATAAATGCCCCAAAGGTCAAAGAGGTTCCAGAAGGGACATGTGTTATCTCTAAGACAGGTCCAATATTCATTAAGTTATCAACTGCTGGATCAGAAAGAAGTTGTCCGGGTTTTAGTTTTGTTTTCCGGATGTCATCTCTTTGTTGCTCGGTCAGTCCGCCCTTGAGGTCTTCCTCGGACAACACTATGTTATCAAGCAAAAAACCATTTGGATCTTGATTAGCCATTATCTTAATATCTCCTAGTTAATCCCGGCGAACACATTCAATTTCTTATCAATAACATCTAACACCGCTTGCCCAAGCTCTCTCTCGTCAAGCATGAGTTTTATTACAGGTGGCTTATCACCTGCGGCAGCTTTTGCAGCAGTGACATTATTTTGAGCAGCCTGTAATTTGTTATTTGGAATAACCTCGGCACCTCTTGGTAGGTTAACCAATTCAGGACCCCTTTCACCAACGATTGCCTTACCACCTTTAAAGTTTGGTGTCCCCTCTGCTAGTTGTGGGATCTCTTCACCGCTGTCAACGCCACCAGAAACTACATTAGCGGCTGCATTTGCAGTTTCAATAATCTTGTCACTCACAAAAGTGATTTTAGAAATTAGTGCATCAAACATATCCCCAAAGAATTTACCTACCCCTGCTATGGCATCACGGAAGGTATATACTACTGCAACGAGGGCAACAATTCCCAAAATAACCAACCCGATTGGACTGGTTATAATCGCTAAAACTGCACCAAAGGCTGATGTTGCGGCAGTAGCAATACCTACAGCAACGCTGTATGCCCCTTTAGCCGCTGTCAATGCTATTGTTTTCACTGTTCCGGCGGCGGTTATAATATTAGATTTCATCATGGCTACCATCTTCCCATATTCAGCAACCATAAGCTTCGCTGAGGCAATAGCACCTTTAACCGCAGCGAGAGCATTAGCCGTCATTGATACTGCCATCTTAGCAAGTATTGGTAGCAGTAACGTTCCCATAACTGTAGCCAAAGTATATACAATAGCTTTGTTTTCTGCAATCTTTTGAGTGAACTCAGAAAACAAGCTAATACCTCTACCTATGAAGTCTAAAACATCCACCATGATAGAAATCACGGGTGTAAAGAATACCGCAAATTGTTTTCCTACGGCGCTTAGTTTTTCCCCGAAGGTTGTTGTTAATGTTATGAGTTCATCAAAATCTTTATCAGTCTGGGTCGCTTCTTTCTTGGGTTGAAGGAATTTCTGAAGATCTGGTAGTGACATGCCCATTGCTTCAGCAGCCGCCATTTTTTCAAACTTTGACATAGTAGCAAGGTCTTTGCCGGTTGCCTGGAAAGCGTCTCGTAACATCTCAACTTGTTTGGCTGGATCTTCCTCTTGCATAAGTGCCATGGCATCAATGTTTGTGCCCATCTGAGCATTTAACTTTCCAACTGCACTGGCTGCGCCCTCAAATGTGTCAAACTGACTAGCCACACCTAGTAATGTATTCATCTCAACGCCGGTTGCTTTTGCTGTCTTAGCAAGATTCTCAAACACCTTACCAGCTTGATCACCAAATTTAGCTAAATCCCCAGACATGCTTCCAAATTGTTCCACTAGCATTGCCCCAGACATACCTATCTCTGCGCCGAGTTCTATTAATCCTTTCTGGTAGTCAACAGCTTCCTCTGCTGATTTACCAAGGCTATTCAACAAGAAATCATTTGCCGCAGCAGACTGGGCTGCGTCTACACCAAACTGCTGAAGGGCTAATGAGCCATCTATCAACGTTTTCTGGTTGGCTTGCGACATCTGGGTGAAGTTCATCATGCCATTAGCCAGGCTACCAATAGTAGCACCAACTTCTGCTGTGCCTTTGCCAAACCTTGCGGCGGCGGCTGTTGAATCTGTTAATTGCTGATTAAACTGCCCAAAGAGACCTGAAGTTTTTCCCAGGGCTACTCTTTGTTTGTCTAGTTCTTTAGTTTGCTCTTTGGCTGCTGTTATAACCTTACTGGCAATACCAAGAAGTTTATTTTGAGCCGCTTCTTTTTCAAGGAGGAGTTTAAGCTCTCGTTCTGCTGCCTTTTCAGCTTCTTCATTGGCTCGGCGCTCGGCTTCACTTTGTTCTTCTTGCTTCTGGACCTCTTGGTCCATTAGTGCAAGTTGTTCTTCCGTAATTCCAAGAGCTTCTCTCTTTAGCCTGATCAGTTTTTCAAGATCTTGAATTAATTTTTCATTGCCTATTTCCCTTGCAATTCGTAACTCATCTTCTAGTTTTTTTGTCTCTGAATAGGCTTGGGTTAACTTCTGTTGCTGGTCTACGGTTTCGGCAATACCCGCAGCCGCTTGGCTAGCACCTGAGCCGCCAGAATCATCACCGTTTTCAAAAAATACTCTAGGGTAGTAAGCCATCTGTTAGTCGCCTACTTAAGTGGCCAATTAATGCCAACTTCTTTTTCAAACCGCTTAATGGCTACATCTAATCTGTGCCTAGATTTATACGTCATTGGGCTGTCCAAGCCATACTTCTTAATGGCGGTCATATATCTTTTTTCATGAACCAGCGCATTGCTGAATCTCATTACTTGGATTTTGTCGCCTCTTACTCTTACTGGAATTTTAGCCCCTTTGAACATCTTCTCTAAGAGATATTGAATCCAAGCGCCAAATACATTCATCATATTCTCGTTTAGAGTTCCATCCTCTATTGAGTTAAAATCAAATACAAAATTGTCAAAATCTTGCTCGGTCATTTCAAGTCCTCCGGTGTTACACCATTCTTCATAGTAAATAGTCAGATAAGCTAAATATAAAGAAAAGGGAGCATCGCCCCCTTATCAATATTTTTTCCTTGATTTAGACTTAGCTTTCTGACTAGCTGCCTTCTGTTGCTCACCCTCTTTTTTAATCTGGTCTGCGAGCTTTTTAAGGAACCACCTTCTGAGCTTAACTGGCAAATTATACGCCTCAAAGAAGCTCCACCCACCATAGTACTTTAATTGGAAAAACTGCTCATAAACATGGTTAATATATTCAGGAGTCAGGCCAAAAAAAGTTAGTTCCAAGAGGCACCGCCTGGGCCTCTGCCATATAATCACAAGAGTCACACTCGAATGTGTGTTCCAGGGTTACATTGGGCATAATTTTTGAATATATTTCTCTAATATAGCGAGAGTCTCTGGCTGGCACATTGTCCACAAATCCATTGACATAAATACCATCGCTGTTACCATTAACAGAAACAATACTTTGTCTAAGTTGATTTGTCAAGGAAGCAGATGGTAACTTATGCTTGCGGCGCTGTTCTTGCATTTGTGTAAGTTTGCGCTCATCCTCTCCGTTCATCAACCTGCACTCAACAAGTGCTTTTGTAGCGGGTGTTGTAAATGTGAAAGTATTCGCCTCTGTAAAATCTACACCTTCAGGCATTTCAGATCCTTGAACCTTTTTTACTTCTTCAATATCAAAAGAATAGTCTACAGAGGCTCCACAAGCTGGGCACTGAACTGATGTGTTATACTCTTCGCCATATCCGGTTATTCTTGTTGCAATTAAGACAGCGTTTTTGTCTCCAATCAAAAGATCCTTCGCTCTAATCCTCTTATTAACAAGAACACTATCAATTAGACGATCTAAAACAATACCTTTCTTCAAAAGAGCACGAGAAGTTAGAATATCTTCTTCTTTTGCCGTCATAAAACGAATTTCTATAGTGTCTTGTCCCTCAAGAGGGTGCCCAGGGGGGTAAAACTTACCTTGAGACGGTAATTCTACAAATTCTGTAGGCGTGGACCAAGACATTCCTGCTCCTGCCGCAATTGGAGCAGCAGAATCAGCCTGTATTGGCTCATTCTGCTCTTCCAATGAATTTGGGTTAGTTCTGTTGCTATTCCTAGCCATATTAAAAACCTTTCAGCTATGTTACATTAACTATAGCCTATATTTGTAGCTTTGTTAAGCTTTTTTTAGTTGCCACCCATACCAGCGACTGGCTCACCGAAGACGGTCATCTCTGCCCAATCATACTTGATGGTTACTGACAGTTCCGTAGCCTCATCCGAGGTGTAGTCAAGTGTGTCGCCGAAAGAAACTGCGCTAATCCAAGCGTTCTTAAGGGTCCACTCTTCTATTGCTCTGCCCTCTGGGTCAATCTGAGCAATAACTACGCCACCACCCAAAGCTGCCAAAGCCTTAGACTTGCTGGTAGTAACAATAGAGTCTGGCTGATCAGGATACTGATACCCTGAAGCACGAACTGTGTCAATAAGAGTTTTTGCCAAGTCAGGAGCTAATGGGTCAGCCAATGTGGCTGTGATCTCACCGTTCCATACAACTCTACCTGGGAATTTAAATGTATGGTTGAGGTAAGTGTGCTCAATCGCATTAATTTCAACACTTGGCTTAGTGACAGTCTTAACAACCCATACTGGGATTCCGCCAACATAAAGGAAGAACCGATACCCTCTTTTTGGGTCAGAGGCTGCGTCGCCCCAGAAAATGCCTTCACCTTGATTTGCCATCTTTTTTATTTTCTCCTGTTATAAGTAGTATTTATTAAAACTTTAGTCGTCAAAAGACGCCCCTGTATTGGTGATTACGAAATCGATAGCGAAGAACTCAACGGAGCGGGTTGGCTTCAAGAGAATCTTAGCATACATAATGTTTCGGTCAATCAAGTCTGGAGTCGTTGTGGTCTCATCAAGAATCAAGCGGAAGTCCGACAAACCAAATCGTGATTTCACGCTTCGGAGTATTGGCTCGGCTTGACCCCTGAATCGGTTCCAAGTGGATTGTTGATTTTGATCAAACAACATCCGACCAGCGATCCGACTAATTTCCTTCTTCAGGAAAATCATGAGGCGACGAACATTAACTCTATCAAGGGCAGAAGGCGTTGTTTGAAGCGTCTTCTGTCCAAAGATCACAATACCCTCTGCTGGGAACTGTGCGATTGGGTTAATGTTTGCTTCATAAAGCTTGTCACGCTCCGCAGCATTAAGGCGGCGGGATACATCAAGAACGGGGATACCAGCAGCGCCGTCAGTCAATCCACCTCTGTGGAAACCTGCCGGAGCAAACCAAGGAGCCTTAGCTCTGTCAGTAAATGAGTATGCACCTAAAGCTGCAACGCTTGGTGGTGCCCAAATACTTTGATTTGTAATAGTGTCAACAACACGAACCCAAGGGTAATATGCTGCACCATAGCTGCTGTTAATTCCACGATCCTGTAAAGAGTCTACAGCAGATTGAACCGTTGCCGCACTGCGAGTTGCAAGAGAGGCTGAGTTTTCTGCTGATGAAGTGTATACACCCTCAAGATCAACGATCGCTATTGCATCGCCACGATCTTCAGCAATGTCCAGCATCTTGTTGGTCACTGTTGTGCTGGTGACGCCTGGGACTGTTAAAATATTATACTCAATAACCTCTGGGTCTCTGGTGACATCCAAAGCTCTGACGAGGGAGTGTAATGCCGATTTTGCTGTTTCCGAAGTTCCAAGACCGCTATTCCTAAAGGGATCACGCTCCGTAATATCTAGACCATCAAAGCCACCGTGCATACACATGGTAAACTTGTTGAAGCCTGCCTTCAGGACATTTTGATAAGCAATCCCGTTGGTGTGCGGAATGACGTCGCTGCCGGCGGTGGCAGGGGAGTCTTTACCTGCGGTAAAGCTGGTTCCGCCAGCCCTCTTGCCACGAGCATAAATACCCTCGTTTGATGAGCCGCTCAAAGGCGAGACGTCATCTAGCGAGAAGACGTATGGGACAACAAATGGCTTGGTAGCTCTTTGAGCGACGTCGCTTGCTGCCATCACATCAATATCCCCAGTTGGAGATAAAGAGTCATTACCTGCCCCTTGTGCCAAGGGACGAAGAACATCCTTAATGGCAGCATTAAACTTAATATCAGAAGCAGACCGTCCAGTATACATTCCGAAGTAAGCTTTCTGAGGTGCCAATCCAGCGCCCTGTGAAGAACTTACCACTAGGGGGACTTCTGGGAACCGGATGTTAAGGTCCAGTGAGACTAAGCCGTGGACACAAATAACTGAATCAGTATTATTATGTCCCTGGAAATCACTGAATGTTGTGGTGCCACCACCATCAACCATTGAGTGAACCAGTCCGGCATCGACAGCGGTTGTAACGCCGTAATTATTTAGTCCGTCCTCAAAATGTGCAATGGTAACATCTCTGTATTTAAGGTGTCCGAAGAAGCCAAAGGGCAAGTACGCTGCGTCCATCGTGCCACGATCAACATCCTCATCCATGGCCACACGAATCATATCAGATTTGTTTTCATAGTTTCCGTAGTAACGAAGACGCTTTTCGGTAGAATCATATTCACTAAATCTATCGCCGATCTGGCGGGCAATATAATTTGGTGATGCAGGATTTAAATTCAAGTTGCTGAATCTTTCCAGAACAACTGGTGCAGCATCTGTATCGTTAATCTTTCTTACCAAGACAGTAAACTTACCATAGGGATCAAAGTCACTAGTTGGTGCTGTGACATCAACAATTGAAATCTTAACTTCGTTTTGAAGTTCACCTGCATCTCTAGCTTCTATGCGAAATAGTTTTTGTTGATCCTCTGGCTTGTAGGCACCTGTATTAGATGTTAAGTCTTGCGAAATGATCCAACCAGTTGTTGCCTTCCTAGCAGAATATCTTTTATCGTTGTGCTCTTTGGTGGGAGCAGCATGATTTTGCATGGGTAAAATGGCACCATAAAGTTTAGCATCAGTATGGATAGAGCCGGTGTGGTCGTTTAAGAAGCCATCCTTATGTCCGTCAAGGTGGTGCTCAAATGACTCACCAAGGAACATATTTCTTTCTGCCAAACTGCTTGAAAGAGCGTTAGTTGCATCGGGCAACAATGTTGGGTTTGTGTTAAACACCTTTCTAATAAACCGATCACTTGTTCTGTCAAAGTTAAAGCGGAACTTTGTAGCCGATGTGGTTGCGGTTGTTCCTGCCTTTGTATAAGAAACAACAAAATCGCCATCAGTTTCAGAGTTTATAAGTCTACAGCCGCTAGGTGTTGAAGTCCCAGCGTCACCAACATGAGTACCTGATAGGTTAATTGACCCTGTGGCTACATAAAAGACAGCAGCCAAGGTTCCAGAGAGGTCTTGTCCTGTAGCGCCCGAAGGCCAAACGAACAAACCATAAGCACCACCTGCGACGTTAGTAGCACTAATCTCGCCAACTTTATAACCACCTGCTCCGGCGGCACCGTCGGCAACATCTGGGTGTTGTTCGCCCAAAAGGCGAACGTAATTAACCGTAGGGCTGTTCTTTAGCCAAGCTTGGGCTGCATAAGTGCCATACATGGCAGATGTTAAGTTTCCATCTCTGAACACATCATTTGCGACACCGCCTGCGACTGGCTCCCCAAAAATAGAAACAAACTGTGAAAAAGAGTCAACTGCAATTGGTTTCATTGCAGGTCCCTTCCTTGCACGACCTATGACTAGTGGTCCAACGGGTGCTGCTTCTCTTGGTAACTGTGAATTATCGATCTCGTCGATAAAAACGCCTGGGGATATAAACTTGAACTTCTTATCAGACATTTATGGGTTTCTCCTCTTTAAAAGCTAATAGCTCTAATAAACTCCATACGAGTTTATTCTTAGTAAATAGTATGTCTTACAATCAAACGCCATCCGTTTTATTCAACCAGCTTATTCTTCTTATCAACAATCTGGAAAACATCTGGGTTGCTGCTACTCAGTGACTTCGCATAGTGATCTAGCTCATCTTGCAAGACCACCCTTTCTCTTTGAAATTTCACTTCTGCTGCACTTTCTCTAACGACGACAAAAGGTTGTTCTTGATTTTTGTCTTGTCCTATGATATACCCTAAAACCCGTATTGTTAAATTGGTAGTAAACTTTCTTTCATCTTCGCCCAAAGAACCTGCGTTATTAGACTGAGAATATTCAGTCTGAATGAATGCCTCATACTTGTTACCTTCGTGCTCTGCTCTAAAGGAGTTGTGGGCTCCAGTCCGAGCAAGGAAAGGTGCAGTTATTTGATTCATCTGTTGCACATATTCTGTTGTTATGGAAATTTCATAATTTACATCAACATAAATTGGCTGAGGTATTGAGATGGTCTGGTAAACAATCTTGTCGTTTTCTCTTGGGAAAGTTTGCCTATTAATGTCTGTCTTGGTAGATGACTTTCTTATGGAGTCGGCATTTGATCGGTCTCTTGTTTTCAATTGCTGAACTCGTCGGGCAATCTGAATTGAGCCGCCCTTTTCGTCATTGATCCCCATTATTGATGCGGCATATATTCCCCTTGATGAAGGATCTTTGGTGACGGAGCTTCTCTCTACCGAGATCATTGGATAAATTAGTGTTGTATTGTTATCTCTAAGGTTTACATTATCTTTTATCATGTGTGCCCGCTCTT
>UEXM01001967.1_pt1 | contig 10790 bp, 9 predicted proteins | sample 1796661 | NCBI WGS metagenome assembly UEXM01 (sample SAMEA4772469, study PRJEB27181) | metagenome
AAGCCTACATAACTTGAGCCATTACCGCCAATGTCAGGACTTGTAGTTCCAATACCCACGTTGCCACCATTTAATATTGTCAGTCTGCTAGTAACAGTAGCATCTGCTCCAGCAGTTCCAGAAGGAGCAGTACCGAAATAATGGTTGCCGTTAAACTGTTGATAATAACTACCTTCATCCGTTGATAAATATGCCCAAGTATTACCACTATCTATTGCAAGATTTTGCGCTAAAGTAAGTGACTTGCTTGCACCTCTAGCAGTTTCATTAAGCAAAGAACCGTTATCAAGTACGATGCCTGTCATTGATGAATGTAATGTTGGTGTAGTTGTGCCTAAAAATAATGTTCCAGCACTGTCGATCCTCAATTTTTCGCTGTAGCCTGACCCCATTCTAACAATAATAGGCCCACTATCAGATTGGTTGATGTACGCATTAACTCCAGATTTCTGCATTTCAAATCCGTTGGCAGAACCGACTGTAACAACACCAGCGGTTGCTGAACCAGCGGTAACATTAGCACCAACATTTGCATTGCCTGACAGATGTAGGTCTTTAAATTTTGCACCACTATATCCTAAATCAACTGTACCATTAGACTCCGAACCATTTTTAAATGGAGTGTAGTTACCACCATCAAAGCGAAGACCAGACGCATCTCCAGTACTTCGGAGTAATAACCGAGTTCCATTGTCTTCAATCTGACCTGTTGTTTTAATCTGAAGGTTGCCACTATTTATTTTTATGTTACCAGTATTAGTTATATCAACCAACCCACTAGCATTATCTGCTGTTCTAAACTGAACACCATTAGTACCACCGTAGAAGTATGTACGAGTTCCATCTACTTGTAGGACATTATGCCCATTACCTGTTATGTAGGTGTTTACAGTTGGTAAGTTAATTCCAGCAGTGGCTGTGATCAAACCACTAGCAGTCACTGCACCAGTTACGTCTATGCCTGTGGAGGTGGTGGCTAGTTTGGTTGCTCCACTAAGTTTTAGCTCAACAGAACCAGTAGAAGAATTAGTGCTGAGATATTCTAATGCGCCAGAGCCAGACTGAAGTTTGACTCCAGTAGAGCCACGAAGAATCAAATCACCAGTTCCTGCGTCTGCTACATAACTATTAAACCCATCATGATAAATCTGTAGGTCACTGCCAGCACCGAATATGGCTTTATCGTTATCACCAAAACTAAAGTCAGCAGATGTAGAGCCACCGTCCATAGTCACTGTGCCTGTTACGTCAATGCCTGTGGAGGTTGTTTTAAATTTCTCAACACCAGCATAATAAAGGTCTACTGAACCACCATCAGCAAATATAGCATGATACTCACTTCCGTCAGCTTTCTTAAACTTAATTTGGTCAGTTGCTTGTATTAATAAATCACCAGTACCAACATCTTTTATATAACTATTTGTTCCATCATGGTAAATCTGTAGGTCAGACCCATTACCAAATATGGCTTTGTCGTTATCTTGCATGTATAGGTTTGCACTATTTAATACAACGTTATCACCAAAAGCGGATGCTCCAGAAACATCAAGTGTGTCAGTAGCTGTTTTCCCAGTAACGTCTATGCCTGTGGAGGTTGTGGCTAGTTTCAATGACCCAGAATGGTATAGATCGACAGATGAACCAGTTTGAGCATTAATCATTAGGTTATTTGAGCCGTCAATAATTTGAACAGCGGCTCCATTTGTCTTAAATTTTAATTGTCCTGAACCAGCGTCCTGAATATAACTATGTGTGTTATCGTGATAAATTCTTAAATCCTGAGAATCTCCAAATTGAGCTTGGACAGAATCACCAAATAACAGATTACCAGTCATTGTATCGCCAGTAATTCTTACAAAACCAGTACCAGTATCTAAAGCAGTTTTTAATTCAGCATATGTTATTTTCTTAGTCTGTACTGCGGATGTATCAACGACTGCAAAAGCATCAACATCTGCAAGGTTTGCCCCAGTAAGGGCGGTAAGTTCACTTATCTTTTGATCAGCCATATTTTATTCCTATATTAAGTATTTAAGCCCTTAGTTCAGACCAATGTATTCTAGTTCCAGATGTTAGTTTGTAGTAATGATTAACTGGCACAATAAAACTAAATGAAGACCTTTCGTATTCACCATCATTCGAAGGCCAAGTTGCTATCGTTATAAATGAGTTTGTTGCTGTACCTACATAAATAGCTGGCTCTCCACCACCATTACCACCTCTACAGTTAATAGCTACTTGTATTGGTAAAGAACTTGTGTTTTGATACCAAGTATTATTTACACGGTTACTAGTGGAAAATGCTTGCCACGTTTGACCCACACCGATAGAGCTAGTACTTATTTGATCTATTGCATTCTTAACTCTTAGGGCAGTCATTGTTTTTGTGTTTTCAGTACCAGTTTGTGCTTCAGATTGAGATGCTATAGCTACTTTTGCTTCAAACGCAGAACCATTAATAATACCAATCGTTACCCAACCACTGTTAGCTTCGTTTCTTATGTAAAGAGTGTTTGTGTCAGTTTCATACCACAGCATATTAGCAAAGGTAGTTGATGGTGCGCTTGTACCTGACGAAAGACTAACTAATGCACCTAAAGCGTTGTTAATATCTGCTCTTGCATTAGCTGAAGTTTGATTTGCTATGTTCATATCATGTTGAGACATTTAATATCCTACCGTTCCTTTTAATACTGAAATACTCGGTGTTACATTTGGGTTTGTATTTGATAGTGTTGCTTTAAATTTAAAACCACGGCCTACTATTTGAGAACCATTTGCGTCTGTAAAACTTCCAAATGTTGCAGAACCAGAATTAGGATCATCATTTGTAGCCGCAACTTGTACTGAAACTATATTATCATCAAATCCTACGTCTGCATTTGTCCAATTATCGAAATTATCAGGCCAAGTGTCCCAGTTTTGAGGTATTGCATCCCAAAGAGTAGTTGATTGATGTCTTGTAAACACAACCTCTGAAGAAACTGTTGCTGTTCGAGAGGTTGTTAAATCTATCTTACTGTTAAATTCATAAACACCAGAAGAGCCAGTAGCAGTAAAATTTGTTATTCTTAATTCATCTGGGTTAGCTGTTGTGTAAAGCGCAAGATTGCTTTTAGTTCCTGAAAAACTTGGGTTTTCTGTAAGTGTAGATGACACACCTAACGCTGGCAATTGTGATGGGCTTATAATAAAACTTGTAGCGGCAACACTTTCGTTTCCAGTTTTATCGTATGCTTTAATTAAATATGTTCCAGATAAAGCTGGTAGAGCCGCGCTGGTTGCTGGTCTTGCTATTTTTTCTATACCAATAGGATCAAAACTTGAGTTATCCCATGTGGCTCCAGATGTTAAAGAATTATGTTTAACTTGATAATAACTTAAATCTAAGTCAGCAACAGCAGTCCATTTTAAAAATAGTGTGCCAGAAGATATACTAAAACTAAAATTAGTAACATTAGCTGGAGGTGTTGCTTCTGGTAAGAAAACTACTGACTTAGAAGCATAAGTTCCTTTAACACCTAGTGAGTTTATAGCTCTTGCTCTTACATCATATGTTGTACCAGTTGTAGATGCTTCTAAATCAAGTATTTCAAACAAACCTAGTTTACCAGTTCCTAAAGATTTAAAATTACTTTCTGATTGTTCTTTATACTCAACTTCTACTTTATCAACTTGTGATGTCTCATTAGCACTTGCTGTCGTTGTAACACTTAATACATTAACAACGTGTTCATTAACTATTCTTAGTTCTTGACCAAGAGTTATTCCTATATCTGGAACAAAGAAAGGAGAAGGTAAAGTAGTGTTGTTAGTTTCAAACAGTGTCTCGTCAGCATCCCAATCAAATATACCAGAGCTAATTTCTTGCAGTACCATAGTACATTGTAGTGACATTTCAGAGTTTAACCCAAATGACCAATCAACAACCTCAAATAACTTACCTAAAGAATTATCGTCAGGATCTTTAAATCCTAATCTTTCGTTTTTAAGTCTAACAATGTCACCGACAGTTAACTGTAATGCTCTTAAACCATATACACCAGATACTGATAACTGTTCTCTGTTCCTATACAAAGAAATCTTAGATACCCTTTGTGCTTGAGGTGAGTTAGATATAAAAGGAAAGTTTAATTCTACAGTGTTCTCTTGTCCGTTATCTACACCTAAGAATACTGTTGAAGTTACTGCTGGATAATTAGTTGTCTGCCAATTAGACTGTTCCCCTCTGAAAGTACCTACAATCCTATTAAAACCGTCTCTTCTAGAGTTTCTTGTCTGTATAGATAGAGTAGACCTAAGATCATCTTCATCTAAATTTAACACTGGGTTTGTAAAGGAGGCGGCTTTCATTTTCCATTTACCTTGAGAATACCACAGCATTCCACCCATTGAAGCTAACATCCCAGATACAACTTCTTTTGGTGCTAAGTCAGTTGTAAACGTGCCATTACATTGATATCTTTTTTGTACTAAGTGTACCTTAGAACCACTTGCATGAGATGTTGCAATTCCTCTAACAACATTTGTTATAACATTTCCATTTATTTGTGTTCCGTTTGCAATAGAAAGCGTTATTATCTCGTTATCAATTTGTATTCTACTTAAGTTTGATCCAGTATTGTCTAAATCAAATATTGAACCGTCTTCAACATACAATGTTCTGTCATTTTGACTACTACCTAAAGCCTGTGTTAAAGTAGTTGACTTTAGTTCTTTTACATTTTCGTCACATATAGTGTTTGCCGCTATAAGTAATGTACTATCAATTTCATCTATTGTCGCTATACCAGAAAATACAAGATAGTCTGCTAAACATCTAGATGATAAAGGGCTGTAAGCGAACCCAAAATCAGCAGATGCTCTGTTTTTCTTACCCTCTACAAGTGCTGTTACTTGAGGAACTCCGTTTGGAAAGGCATCAGCATCAAATTCAAATCTTGTGTATATGTAAGCTATGCCACTTGCTTTATGATCAACTCCCCACTGAGAACTCTCTGACGCTAAAGTTGCATCAGCCGCTTGGTTGTCTTCACCGTTATGTAATTTAATTCTTACCTTACCAGCGTACTTAGTTGGAGAGGATACTTCATATATTGGTAAACCGTTTGAGTCATTTGAGGAAGTTGTTAAGGTAAGTTCTTCATCGTTTAAATATACTTTTTGTATTTCGTTTACTTCATGTCCTGCTAAAGCAATTAAACTGTGTAAGTATTTATTGTCGTTAGTTGTTTCTTGGTAGAATATTACACCACCAACTCTAACCTTACCATATATAACAGCAGTAGGTTGTGCGGAACCTAAAGTATTTACTGTATAACCTTGTGGTCCTTTTATAGAGGGCTTAGGTATTAAAGCATTAAGAGCATAACCTAAAGCTAATCTAGGTAAAAACGCTGACATAAACAAGCCCATATGAAAAGTAGTAACAGTACCAATCGTCATAAAAGCGGCAGAGTATGAAGATATGGCTGTGAGAGCTATACTCATAGTTATAGGATCAGCAGGAGCTACCGTGGGAATTAAGCCACAAGTTAAGAATGTAGTAGCTAGTAGTATCTTTCTCATTCTACACCCCAAGCAATGTACCTATTTAAATTAAAGAACACTAAGCCCTCATCACCAACAAAAGCTGTTCTGTCATCTACCTTTACACCTAAAGAATAACCAAGAACATCTGCATCTGATTCTATTGCAATTATAGATCCTACTTTAGGTGTTTGTATTCTTCCTAATCTATCATCTAGTCCGTCAATAATATCATTATATATTCCATAACGAGTAATCCTAGCGTAGTTTAGTGCCGCTCCTCTTGGGGTTGAGTAAGATCCAAACCAATCATCTGCAAAACCTACATTACGTTGAGCTTTAACTGCACCATTAACAAACTTAAGACAATCCCATTTACCCCATATAAAACCTTTGTCTTTACAGTCATCAATATATTTTAGTAAATTATCTTTCCAATTAGTTAGTTTCACTAGCTCGACCCCAACTTAGATCTTTACCTTGTAAGTCATTTAAAAACTCAAACGCTTTATCATTTGGAAATAATGCTTTTTGACTTTCGTTGTTGTACCTTCTAATAACTGGCCTATCTAAATCTAATAACTTACTTTCTAGAGATAAACTAATTGTAGCTGTGTCTGGACTTTCATCAATGTTCATTTGATCCATATAACCAACAAACATATCAACAAGGACATTCGATTGATCAACGCTTTCAAGACCAATATCAATTCCACTTTCGAGCAACATATTAAATGCACTTTCAAGCTCTAATAAGTTATTATCAGCATCAATTAAACCAAACTTAATTTTACCAATTCGACCTTGATAAGGAACACTTAATGCTAGACTTAACATATCTGCTGGAATACCACTTAACGTAAGAGTTGCACCTGCGGCTTGTATTTCAGCCGTTTCTTTAAGGTTAGAGATCTGCATAAGATTCCCAGTACCTGTATAAGTAATTCCATCTATTGTAGTATCACCTATACCTGTCCAGAAATACAGAGGTGCAGAAAGTATAGTGTTACCTGTAACTGTTGCTCCATCACTATGAGAGGCGGCTGTTGTACTATTAGAACCTCTTGTTAAACCTGTTAAAGTTAGATCTGTAATTCCTGTATATGATATTTCTTCAGATCCTATTGTTACAGTACCGTCAGAAAATAACCCAGCAACCGATTCAACAGTTAAAGTAGTTTGACTTGCATTTATACTAGCGGTTAGAGAGGTTGTAGCTGTACCAATAGATGTACCAGTTTCAAATAGTAATTCTACAGCAAAGAAAGGCTTTACTTCATCAAACTCAAGGTAAGATAGTATACCTGTAAGATCTCTACTCATACTATTGCCTGTACTGCACCAAAAGTAATACCGTAGTTTGAAACATCATTGATGCTCCAGTTACTTGCGTTATCATTAAGTCTAAATACACCAACTGTGTTAGAAGTAACTACAGTAGAATTATCAGGTTTTGCTACATTAATGTTAGGCCATATATCTAGTAACACTTGACCACTACTATCACTGTTAGCGTCAGCTAGTACCTTATGTAATGAAGCAGAGGATGCAGAACCTAATTGTATGTAGTCACCTGCTTTAATCCAAGGAGACTGAGAAGCTGTACACCCATCTATGTTTAATGTATCACCAATTTGATTAGCACCATTAACTAAAGGTGTACCTCCAACTGAACCCCTTGCAGTCGCATTATTAGGGTCCCCCAGTAGAAAAGTACCCCTTAATCCCTTAAGACTAACTAACCAAGCAAGCCATACTTCAGCATTATCTCTCTTCATAGGTGGTAGAGTAACATCAACTTCCCACCTTTGACCTTGATGAGCAAATACTTGTTGTTTGTACGTAAAAGGAGACATAGACATTGCTACCGCATTAACAGCAGTAAATGTAATATCTTGAATACCAGTTACAGTTGGTAAGGTTAGTGGGTAACTTATGCTCATGCGAATGCACTCCCAAATGATCCACCTCTACGTTTAGCATCTAAGACTGCTGACTTAGCACCTTCTGCTATCTGAGGCATAAGAGTTTTTATTTCGTTTCTTACTGTCTGGGCTACACCAGTAGAAACATTAATAGTTTGGTTAACTACAACACTCCCCCCTGATGATTCAACGCCTAGTTTACCGTTAGGTCCTCTCTTTAGAGGAAGTATAGCTTCTGGTCCAGCTTCACCCATGAGTCCAGTTTTACCACCTGACATTGGGAACATAGTAGGAGATCCAACGACACCACCATTAGCGTAAGGAATTATCTTACCATTGTTAAATGCATTACCGTTAGCATTATATACATAACCTGATAGACTCTGTATAGCAGTTTTAGCTTGATTTACTATTTGTTGTACTACAAGTATTCTATACAGCTCTTTTATTACATCTCTAGCCATAGATCTGAAAGCATCAGTTACAGACTTAGTACCGTCAATCATAGACATAAATCCAGACTCTAGGAAACCTTCTATTTTCTTCTCAAAGTCTGCTCTTTGTTCTTCAAGCTCTAGTAGTTTTTCTTTCTCTTCTCTCTGTTTTCTAGCTAGAAGTAGTAGATTCATCTCTCTAGTCCACTGCATATCTAAAACGTGTATATAATATTCGTTTAGTTTAGCTTCTCTAGCGGCATCTATATGTCTCCATCTTTGTTGTTGTAATATAGCTTTCTCAAGCTCAAGACTATCTTGTCCGTAATCTAACTCTATCTCTAAGAGTTTTATCCTATCTTTAGCTTCTCTATTTTGTAATTCAAACTCTTTAGTGGTTTCTTTTAATAACTTTGCTTTCTCAAGATCAGTTTTATATTCACCTTGCATAATACCTTGCTGTCTTAATATACGATCCTCATACTTTTTACTAAGCCTTTCAGTAAGGTCTTCTTCAGATTTTAACCTTGATTCCGCTAACTCTCTGAAAGAACGCTCCATTTTAGTGCGTAATCTATTAGAAATGTCTTCTTCAGATCTTAATCTTGATTCTGCTAACTCTTTATAAGAACGCATTGTTATAACACGAGATACATTAGAAATATGTTCTTCGGATTTTAATCTTAATTCTCCGTACTCTTTATAAGAACGAAGTAATATAGCTTCTCCTTTTTCTACAATATCTAGAAGGTTTCTATAATGTTTTTTATTCTCAGCCTCTACTTTTGCTAAACCCCTTATTATTTGATCATCATACTCTTTAGCGGCTAATTTTCTTTCGTCATTTATTTTTTGTATCTCTACTCTTAAATCAACTATAGATTTTAATTCTTTTTTATGACCATCATTTATTTTATTAATGTTGTCTATCTCTTCATCAAGTACCCCATTAAGACTCTTAACAGCAGATAGCATATCTGAATACAACCTTGTTCCTAGTTGTAAACCTGTAAGTCTAAAAGAATTTGCGGCTTTCTGAGTTACAAGGTTATCAATCTCTGCTTCGTTCTGCTTAAGTTTTATGGATAAAGCAATCTCTTCTTCAGTAGTATATTGAGATTTTAATAACTTTAACTCTAATCCTAATTCACCTATAACCTCTTTAACTTTTTTAATAGCTTTAGCATAAGACATAATTCCGTCTTCAGCTTCTTTCATTTGCTGGCGAGTTCTTAAAACCATAGTACTTATGGCAAGACCAATACCAATTATAGCACCACCAACTCCTGGGATTAATCCAGCTAACTGTGTACCCTGTTGACCGAATGCAACTAAAGCTGAAGTACCTGACTGAATCTGAACAAAGAAGTCACCAACCTGATAACCTACTTGTTGAGACACCATGCCAAACTTATTCATACCTCTCTTAGCCATAGCCATAGATTGAGCTTGATGTACTTGTGCGTCTGTGGCTCTCCTTAATGTAGAAGAGTAGGTATTTACTTCTGATACAGCTTTTCTATAACCACCACCTAATTTAGCTAAAGCAGATGCTTGTTTATTTAACTCAGAACGCATCTTACCAGCAGTTATATTGCCTCTTCTGTACTCTTTTTCAAGTTGAGCAACAGCCGCTTGTAGTTTATTCTGATGTTTTCGCGCACGAATAACATCCCTGTCATCAACAGATATTACAATGTTTATATCATCAGCCATTACTATTATTAACCTTCATATATACTTCATCAAGACGTTTTATTGCTTCGACCTCCCAAGTGGAAATTGGCGTAGCAGTTAAATCTTTCCATGCTTTTATTTGTTCATAACTTAAGGGGTTAGCTCCAGAGAAACCAGCAGTTCTACTGTTGCTTAAAGTAACAAAGGCAGACCAGATATGAGACACTAGCGATGGAAATTGGGGTCCATTTAATGCTTGTGGTCTATGTCCAGTCTGCCTTTCAACTTGTTCTAAATGTTCATATTCTGTTGTGCCATTTTGATCAGGAACATTAAGTTTAAAGCTGTGTTCAGCAAACTCAACTAGTTCTTCAATCAGGCTTTCGTAAAATCCAGAGAGGTAGAAACAGCCTCCTCAATCTGATCACGAATCCAAAATACCTCAGAGTAAATCTCCTTTGCTTTATCAACAGAGAACTTAGGTTGTTCCTTGTTGTAAGTAATGTTCCACCCTTTAGTAGCTTTAGCTAACAGCTCAAGGGTTGATTCTTCAAGATCCTCTGCTGTAACATCTACCTTTCTTTTACCCTGAGCTTGTTTTAGTCTTCTATTAGTTTGATCAAAAACTGCCTTTTTATACTCTTTAGCATGAGGTGCGTAAACAGTTATACTCATCTCAGACTTGTCATCATTAAGTAGTGGGTCAAAAGTAGTAGGATGTACAATTGGTACATTTACAGTATCATTTATAGGTGTTAAATCTTTTAAATCCATGTCGAGTTCCTTTCGGGTTGTTAAAGTCGGGTTTTAGTTTTAGTTGGGGGAAGGCCAGACCCGACACCGACAATCCCCCACCCTAGCTAGGGATTACGATGTTCTTGTTATTTCCATGTTGCTTGCTTCACCTGAGTCGTATAGGCCAACAAATTCCATGCTTACTATTCTACTAGTAGGTCCATCTACACCTACATCCGCACTGTTAATCTTACACCGTGGGAATTTAAATGTGTATGGGTTAGAACCTGATGGGTCATTTACAATAACCTGTACTCCAGTTTCTGTTTCGTTTAGGAACCTGTTTATTAAAGCCGCATCTTCAAAGTAAGCAGATATTGTACCTGATACTTCAGCTCTTCCAAACTCAAGAGATGGTGCGCTGTCACTACCGATAACAAATGTTGGAGCGTATGAGTTTTCTAGTGTAAAGTCTATACCTGTTACAATA
>UEXM01003180.1_pt1 | contig 10764 bp, 5 predicted proteins | sample 1796661 | NCBI WGS metagenome assembly UEXM01 (sample SAMEA4772469, study PRJEB27181) | metagenome
CATCTCTTCTTCCGAGGTCCCAGTTGCGAGCATCGAGGCTTTGGTAATTGCGGCAGGCGCAGCGTTGGATATGGCAACGTAGGACAGGAGGCGCTTGGACCCCATGCCTCGAACCTGACGAGCAAAGGCTCGGGCCGCTGCTTCGTCTCCGTTAAACGCCGCAACCAAGTTGTCCATCACTCTTTGGTCTGTACCAAACGCCAGTTCATCGAGCCCACGTTTAAGGGTGTTGACCGAGTTGCGAATGTTTTCAGAAGCAAACGAGGTGAAAGCACCGAAGACCGGAATAGCATCCAGTTTCTTCACGGCTTTGCCTACCCGTGAGTACACAGGCATCAGGTCTTTGACTGTGTCTCCCGCCATCGTAAGCAGGAAGTTGGACGGGGTATTTTCGAGAGCGATGGATGCCCCGCGTTTTGCTAAACCAGCATCCATCATCGCGTCTCTGAACGCCTCGAAGTTGAAGTTCTCTAAGTTGTTTACGTCACGACCAGCTTTGCCCAGCGCAGTTGCCATCTTGCCCTGCTCCGAGAACACTCCAAGCAGTTTGAAGAACGAGTCGGAATCGCCGTACAGCTTTTCCAACGACCCCATAAACGGGATGTAGCTGGTGGTCGTATCGAAGAAGTTCTGAAACTTTTCGGAGGTGGCAAACTCTTTGGACATGTCTTTAAAGTTGCGCAGCGCACTGGTCACAAGGTTTGTTTCCATTACACCCAAGGTTCCGAGCTCACGAGACAAACGGTTAAACGCCTCGTCGTTCATGTCGGCAACGTTTGAAGCCACAACCCTAAACGCATCTACCATATCGCCCCGGTTTGGCAGCATATCTCCCTGCGCCAGAGCGATTTGGTTGCCAAAGATATTTCGAACTTGAGAGATCGGATTGGCAACAACTGTCATTCGTTGCGCTTGACCCTTGAGGATAGCACCAATCGCCCCAAGCTGACCGATCTCATCCGCCTGCAATCGAGCGGGCGTCATTAGCGCATCCGCAGCGGCGGGAGAAACATACATGCTGGTGATGTCCCCGAACGCACCCACGATAGATGGGTCTTCTGAAACCTCAGACAGCTTTTTATACCCCGCTTGCTCCAAGCGATTAATGATTTGAAGCTGCTCGTCTCCGGTGTAGGCCAAACGGTTCATGTCTTCAGGTGTAAGGCCCTGCGCCGCTGCTTGATCCGGACTATCGAAGGTATCCTTTAATCGAGTGTCCAGTGGATCCTTTACGATAGCAGGAAGATCAGCGCCAGTTTCTGCTGCTTGGATCACGGCCCGAGGAGCAACGGCCACATTATCGGCCAGCCCACGATACAATTTCATAGCCGCCAGCGACTGCGAGGTGTCACTAATAGTACGGAAGAACATCTTCTGTGGATCACGAACCTCGCCCATTAGCTCCCGAGTGGAGGGCAACTGATCGAGCTCCTTGACCCGGGTTATAAAGATGTCATCAGCTATGCTGATCTCACGGCCCGGAAGAACAGCCTTTTGATTTCTGTTTGTTTGAGCAAGAGTTTGACGCTTGGCATTTAACGCTTGCTGCGGTGTTAACCCGCTGGTGATGTCCAGTTTTAAATAGTCCAACAGTTTTTGTTCTGCGAACTGGTCCAGCACATCCTCTGGAAGCTGAGAAAAGTCCACAGGAGCATTCGGATCAAACGTCCCATCTGGACGAGGACGGGGCTTAAACAAATCGGGCTGCACACTGGGCAGCATTTCACGCATTACATCAGGGGTGATCGGCGCAGCAAACGCCCCCCGAACATACTGCTTCATCTCACCCAACGCAGCCTGATACTTGGGCCCTGTAAAGTCCAAGGCGTCGTAGAAGTTTTCCTTGTCATCGTACATATCAAAACGACGGCGCAAGTACCCAGCTTGTGGGTCTTGAACGTTTTCTTGAATCTGACGAAGCGCCATTTTAAGCGGGCTGGCGTCTGACAGGATAGTTCCTGCCGCCTCCTGCCGAGCTATGATTGTTTCTAACTCTGCTGCAACCTCGTCCTGCATACGAAGGCCGAACTGAAACAGATCATCAAACGCCTTTCCAGCTTTCGCACCGTACTTTTCAGCCATGCGCTCTGTGTTGCCAGACAGAAACGAGTTCAAGAAGTCTTCCTTTAACTCTGCCTTTTTTCTTTTGCTGCGATACTTGGGAAGCATTCGAAACATTTTGTTAGTTTTGTTTTCAAACTCTTGAAAGTATCTCACCGCTTGGCGTTCTATACCTGTCACGCTGCCACGAGTGTCCAACATTTCTTCCACAATCTCCGATTGCGCAGTTCCGGTGGGCGAGAACCAATACGCCAACTTGTCTTTCAACGGGTCCTTAACGTTTCGAATCACCGGAGCTTTGCCCGCGATATCAGTGGCCTTGTTGAATACGTCCTTTAAACCTTGGGCCAAGAACGAAGATACCTCGGATACTCCGGGCGCAGATCCTACGGCCCGCGCTCCTGCACCTATCAATGGCAAGCCAACATCAAACGTAAGGCTAGCAAGCCCGCCCTCAAAACCCCTGCGGCCTTTGTTTAGCAGCCGTGTTGCCGCCAGATCCGAGCCGCCCAGCGCCAATGTGTCTTCTGTTTTTAAGAAGTCGGGGGCAGAGTCAAACGCATCAGAGATTGTTGGCCGACCGTCGGGTGTAACCAGAGCTTCATAGCCGCCAGCAGCAAGGGCCGTGGTTCCAATTAAACCAGCCCGTGTGCCAACCAGTTTCTTTCCGGTGTCAGAAGCGCCGAACTTATCGGCTGCTTGAAAGAACTTGCTTTTGGCTTTGGCTTTAGATGCGCCTCGGGCTACCTGACTGGCACGGCCCAACCACCCTGCGATTGGAATAAACCCAAGCCCAAAACCCACAAGCTCCTCGGTTATTTCACCGCCCGTGGTGCGAGGATTGAGGTCATATTCTCTACGGAAGTTTTCAAAGGCGTCTGTTACACCACGAGAATAATCAGTGCCAAAGGCTAGGTCCGCGCCCGCTGCTCCGCTTTCCACCAAGCCTTGCGCTATCATAACGGGCGCAGCTTTAAGCCCACGGCCTATGTCGGTGAGCTTTGATTCTTTGTAGGGGGCCATTAATGCCCGCGCTTCTGCGGCTAGATCTTGCGCTGCGTCTATGTCTCCCGCAGCTTCCAGTGACAACGCTTCGCTTTTTAACGCATCAAAACGGCGTTGGTTGCGGGCTTGCTCCGCTAATTGCTGCGCACCCTCCATGTCTCCCGCAGCTTCCAGTGCCAGAGCTTGTCGTTTAAGGGCTTCAAAAGAAGACATTATTAAGTCTCACCAAAGTCTAACTTGGATTCAGTTGGAGTCACACCGGCTCCAACCCCTCCACCCATAGCGGAGAATCCTGTTAAACCTAAGAACTGAGTAGCATTTTTCTCCCCTGCACGTTTGAAGAACTCTGCACCCTTGTCGTCGCGGTTTATCGTTTCGTCTTTAAGAACATCAGCGTAAATCTCGAGGACAGCATCTCCCAACTCGCTAGAAAGATATCGCCCTGCGGGGCTAGTGGGATCCATCTGTTCTTTCATCCGCAACTTATCAGCATAAAGAGCTAAGGTGCGTTCATCCTGCCGTTTTTCTTTAGCTAATAGCTGGGCCAAAGCTCTTTCGTCAGATTCTTGTTCCAACACATCTTTAACAGCCAGAGTTCTAATCGCCTGATCCAGCTTCTTGTCTTCTTTCTTATCAGCGCGTTTCATCTGCGCACCGACCAAGAAGGCATCCGCAATATTCTTCATTGCGTTGGGGCTTTCCCCAGAGGCCATGGCAAACCCAATCGTTGCCATCAGGTCATACATGTCTTCCGCTTTGTCCTTCTCTCGAATACCGAACAACTCGGACACCATATCCACAGACTCCAGCATTCTCTGCTTGCGAGTCTTAGGAGCGTCAGGTTTATCGTCGCTTGGAGGACTCTTTCCATCACCCTCGACCAAAGGTGGTGTAGTACCGCCATGAACATCAACGCCTGTTATGGATTTCATAAGCGCAGCACTCGCAGCCTTCGGGTCGTTCGTCTCCACCGCTTTTGCAATCGTTTCTTTAGGTACTAGGCTAAAGTCAGTGCCTGTTCCGTCATCAATCTCGCTCATCGGACCCGTTGGGTCCCGACGCGCCTGCTCCGCTACGACTTCCGCAACATCGGCAACCGTTCCCGATTCTCTTTCTTTCTCCGCCGCGTTGATCGTTGCAATTACATCACGCCTGTTCTTCGCACTCTCCAAAAATTTTGCGCCCGCATCAGTAGCCCCGAGAGCCGCTAACGTGCTTCCTACTACATCCGCAGCGCCCGCACCCACAGTCCCCGCAGCGGTTTGGACATTATCAATGACATCCATTACAAAATTTGGAACGATGCTTTTTCGAGAGAGGCGTTCAGCTTCTAGTCTGGAATCCGACAATAAAGCTAAATTGGTGGGGGGAGCCTCGGGCTCGGCATACATCCCGTCGGTAGCAAACTGATCCAAAGCCCCTTCTCCAGATATTGCTCGTTCACGAGGCGTGTCTCTTAAACCGGGGGGAATTTTAAACGTTTCTGTTTGCATCAAATCTTCTGCGCCGGTAGCTGAAGTCGGGCTCAAGTTCTGGCTCTGAGTATCTAGCGCAGAACTTATCCCTGAAGCGATCTCGCTCAACGTGGCTTCGTCGGCGGCGTCAACAGAACCCGATTGCAGCATTTGAACAAATGGGTTGCTCATGTCCCCTCCGCCGGGACCGACCATAGAAGAAATAGAAGACAACGACGGAGGATTTACTTTTTTAAATGCGTCCTCAATGGGATTAGAAGAATACGCCTGTGATCGTACCCGCTCCATTAAAGAGGGCTGCTCACCGCTGGTTATAGGAGCACTCTCCAACACCACCTCTTCCGGTGCCGACTGCTGCATCATTCTACTAATCCGGGTTCCGATAACAGCATCTCCGGGCCGAGCGTTCATAGCCTCTGCGCCCATTAATTCTACGGGTTGCACTAAAGCATTCTGTTGCCCCATTAAGTCAGGAAACATGTCTCCCAACTGCATCAACGTGCTTTCCTTAATGCGCAACATCTCACCGGGGCTGGTTAAACCCGGAATGTTAATAATGAACTCCTGTTCTTGAGCCTGTCCACCATTAGCAAACTTCATCGCCTCGCCCATTAACTCAGGAGACGAAGCTAGGATTCCACCCATTTCCGCAAGGCGCTTACGAGCGTCACGGTTTGCAAAGAGCTTTCTGTTTTCGACGTTCATAATAACTCCTTATTGCGACATACCGTATAGGCCCAGTCCCAAGCCCGCAAGCTGCGTCATCGGATTCGGAGACGGGCTTTGCTGCGTCATAAACGTGGACTGCGCCGTGGGCATACCCTGATAAATATCTGAGTAGAAGCCCAGTTGCTGATATGGCGACATAACATTCTGGTATTGTGTCTGACGCTGCGCATCCAGAACAGCTTGCTGCTGCGCTTGCTCTTGAGCACCCAACGAAGTCAACAGGTTAATGTCGTTCATGCTCAACCCTTGATACGCCTCGCCCAGTTGCGCTTGCTGCATTCCCAGCCCGCCAAGTCCTTGACCCAACTGACCCATGCCTTGACCCAACTGGCCGTATTGCCCAGCAACTGTTCCAAGTTGTCCTGCGCCAGCAAGACCAAGCTGGCCGTATTGCGTTCCAAGTTGCCCGATGTTTTGACCAATGCCCGCAGCCTGTTGGCCCGCCTGCATTCCAGCTTGACCTGCCTGCATACCCAGTTGCGCAGCGGTCTGCGCTCCTTGAATTCCCATCTGCCCAGCTTGTTGCGCTCCTTGCATTCCCATTTGAGCGCCCTGCATTCCCATCTGCCCAGCTTGACCTGCGGCCTGAGTACCCAGTTGCGCTCCAGCCAACCCTGTTTGCGCAGCTTGTCCTGTTTGCTGACCTGCCTGACCAAGTCCCGCTAGCCCCATTTGAGTTGCCGCTTGCGCTGTTGCTGCGCCCGCCTGCGTTCCTTGCTGTAGTGCCTGCCCAGCTTGTTGCGCACCCTGCATCATTTGCCCAGCTTGACCCTGTCCAAGTTGCGCCGCGCCAGTAGCCGCCTGCATGGCAGATCCTGCGCCCGCCTGACCCAACGCTCCGGTAAGCTGCGACTGCTGCAACTGTCGGCCCAACGCGCTTTCGTAAGCAGCTTGCGCCCGTTTGGCCGCGCTTTCGAACCCAGACTGACGCATTCCCGCAGCGGTACGACCCTGCTGCTCCAGAATGTTTCGGCCCAATTCCTGCTCGGCTATTGCCTGACGAGCTCCGCCATAGGCATTCGCCCCTACAGCCTGCGCTCCAACCGCTTGCTTTTGAATCTCTCCAGCACGAGCAATGTCCGCCAACGCTTGTTGAACAGCCGTGTCTTCATACTGGTTCATAAACTCAGATATCTGATCAGGAGAAAATCTATCCGCCGCGCCCGCTAATCCCGCTATTCCAGCCTGCGCCGATCCAACGCCAAAGCGCCCAGCCTCGGCCAATGCACGTTGCGCTGCTGCGGTTGAGCCTCTAGCTCCACCCGACGCTTGCGAAATATCTCTTGCTATGTCTCGGCCTTGAGCCTCCATGCGCTGCCCATAAGCAGGCAAAGTTTCAAGCGCCTCAGTACCAAGTTGCGCGGAGCGAGCAGCGAGATCCCCCAGACCCATTGCACCTCGATCCGTAAACATTTGACCACGAGCCGCCTGACCACGAATATCCGCCGCCGCTGCACCCGCTGTATCCAAACCTAAACGAGCCGCCTCGGTTATACCTGTTGCGCCAGCCGCCGCTGCGCCAGTAACGCCAGCCGCTCCTGTGTCCGCCGCTTGTGCTATGTCTTCCGCGCTACCGTAAGTGCGAGCGCCCGCCTGACGCAATGCGCCCAACGCTTCCTGCTGATAGGGGGTTGCTCCACTAAGAGCTTGTCCAGTTAGTTGTTGCGACAATGCCAGAGGAGAAAGCGCCTGTTGCGACGTTTGCATCCCGGCCTGTATGCCACTAACGCCTTGCCCCACGGTTCCAGCGCCAGCTTGCAACATTGGAATATACGCACCTAAACCAGCCGCTGCCATCTGTGACGCTCGTTGCTGCAACGGTGTTCGCTCTGCAACCTGATATCCCGGCAGTCTGAAACCAGCGTCTTTTCCTAACGCTTGCGCTCGTGTTAAGATTTCATCTTGGTATTTTCTAAGCCAGTCAGGGATTTCTGTCCGCTGTATCGTTCTTACTTCTTCAACCATGATGCGGTCCCATCTTATATCCGTTCATTGAAGCAAACATTTTTGCTGCAACTTCTCCACGAGTTCCGTTTGGCGCATCGCCAATAACCCTACCTGCCTTTTCAGCATCGCCATTGCCGATGTTTTTTAGATCTTTCAACGATAACACAACCTCGCCGTTCGATAACGCAGCTTCCTGCACAGGCTGTCCGTCCTGATATATCATCGCGGGGATATCGTCCGAGGTTCCCGTTCCGGGGCCCTCGATTAATCCGCCACGAGCAAATCCTTGTGCTCGTTCCTGACTGTCGTCATAGGCATCACGCTCCTCGGGAGTGTCAAACCGTGTTCCATCGAACCGACTGGCGTAAAGGTTGTCCAAGAAATCAGAGCGGTCATAATCACCGCCGTATCCCTCGGGCATACTTAGATCAAGGCTCTCTGGTTCTTGAGTTGTACCAAGAAGCCCTGCGCCCATTACATACATAGGAAGGTTTGACATAATTCCTTTTTTTGCGCCTTCCGTTGCTGCTGTCTTAGCTAACGCGCTTATAGCAGATTCTTTCGCGGTTTCTTGAGCCGCAGCACTAAGCATTGGATTGGCTATGCCCTTTTCGGCCATGGCCGCAGAAACCTGCTTGCCCATGCCCATGCCTCCGATAGCTCCACCAAACAAACCACCAATTCCCCCGCCAATCAAAGCGTCTTTGATTGCGTTCTTGGGGTCGGATCCGCTTAACAAACTCCCGCCAAAAGTACCAAGGGCCGCGGTTAATGCACCGCCGCCCGGAATTAGAAGTCCGCCAAGTCCACCAAGTACCGCTCCAAGATTCATGCTTCGCCTCTAATCGCCTCTGGCGCAGTTACCGTAATTGTTGTGCTTCGATTCTCTGCGCCTGTCCAAGCCTCGCCGCAATCAGGACAGTTCCCGTTGGGATAGCTTGCGATCTCTTCTGGCGTATCAACGGCATTGCTACAGTTGACACAATGCACTGTATCAGAACTTGAAGAGGGTTTCCAGCGGGAGCCGTCTGGCATTGTAATTACAGTCATGTTGTCACCGTTACTGTTCCGACGCTGCCCGTGGCCTGTGACCCACGAACATAAGGCGAATGAGCTACGGGCACTCTAACATAACCATCGTGGTTAAAGATAGCCCCCGGCTCCAAACCGCTGTCGTCTGTTTGAAGATTTGTAAACACAGAAAAAGTATTCCGACCCTCGCCGGGGTTTTGCATTTGCTCCAAGTAAATCGCAAACGAACGCACCACCTCGGCAAGATATTGCGGATCGTATTGCGCGGGAGCAATCGGAAAGAATGGAAGAACAAGATTACGAGACATTACCGCATCCCGTCAGGTTGGATCTCCACCCTTGGAGAACCTAACCGCCATGACACACCCGTGTCAGAACTCTCGATCTTAAATGCAAACGAACGACCCCGTAAGCGAACATTTACCTGATTGGTAAACTGCTCAACTGGAACAGACGCCGTCTTTTCCACCGTCTTACTGTTTGTTTGCAAATATTCTCCGCCCGGATAATTCCTAGCTTTAAGAGTCATCGTAGCTTGCGGCGTATCGTTAGTGCTGTCCCTAAACGTCATGTCCGGAATCAAACGACGTAAGAATGTAAACTGTTCTCCGTCTCCGATGTCCATCTGACTCGACTCGATAAACGCCGAAATGCCTGTGGCAGGGGACTGACTTCCGTCATCCAAACCAAGCTCGTGGTAATACAATGCGTGATCCGTACCCGCAGCAACAGGGAATGTCTCAACCCCACGATCCAACCAGAACGTGCGTTCCAATGTTCCGTAGTACCAAATCTGTTGCTGGTAGTTGTAAACAACATAACGATCATTCTCTGAACTAGAGGCAGAAGGATAATTCCACCACACCTCAGAAAACGAAATGTTCGTTCCCGCAGTTACCTTTTCAAGCTGGCCTATGTTTATGTCGTTGAAGACGTACTCACGAACAGAGCAAGGCAACTGCTGTACCGTACCGCCATACACATAAAACTCTTCAGAACCCATCCAAAACACACTGTCCTCAACGGCAACCGCAGCCAACGGACCCGCAATCGAAATGTTTTCAGAAATTAAATTAATTCCAAACGTAAACGGTGGTCCCAAAAACTGCATCGCGTGAATAGAAATGTCAGTAAACACCAGAATTTGCTGGCGCGTTTCTACCGCAGTTACAATCTCGGACCCAGAACCAAGGCGCAAGTCACCCGCTGTGTTCGTCGCCGTCGCAGCCCAATCGGTTAGAGATTCTTGGTCAGAAAACCGAATAAGCAACGGATCCTGCACCCCCGGATTAGTCTGGCTGTCACAACCAAACGCTATAATGTGCCGATCCCGGTCAGAAACCATGACCTGCTTGGCAATCGTGGGCGTTGTATTAGCTCCTGCCAACGACGAAAGCTCCACCCCCCGATTAAACGGAGAAGAAGAACTTGTGCTTTTATCCCAGTAGTAAATACCGCCATCACGAACGTTAAACAACAAGTCTTCGCCAAAGTTATCATGGCTCCAAATACGAAGCGTTTGACCAGTAGCCAACAAGCTAGAGCCGCTGCCCCACGCTCCACGCGCCCAAGATCCCGCGCCCCAACCTGTTCCGACAATCGTGGTATCTAAACCAGTGTTTACTTGATACGCCCCTACAACACTGGCTCCACCGCTGGCGCTATCCGAAGCCGTGGCGAACACATAAGTCGGCGTGTAACCCGTTGTTGCGGTGATGTTCTGCATAGAGGCCACGGCTCGCGCCTCTATTAAGTATTCGTTATTAGAAACCTTGTGACTGATTTGATACTCTTGGTTTAAAACATCCGCAGTAATTTGATCTCCAAGAGTAGAGCATCCAGAAAACGAAACAAAATCATTCTCGTCCGCACCGTGATTCGTATCTGTAACCCGCAGTGTGGAACAGGTCACGTTATTTCCCGCTGTATGAGCCGCCTCGGTGGTGCTGTCAAAGCCGCGCTCTAAGCCCGATAACGTAGCGCCAGAAAGAGAAGCGTAACGAATAACCTCGCTGTTAATTTTAATAACGCCTGTGTCGGGAAAACCAGAGCCACTGGTAAGCGTGATTGATGTATCACCAATGGATACATTAGAAGCAAGGGTCGTGGCACTAGCCGAAAACGTAACGTCTCCCGCTGCGGTCGTTAAGCGAATAGGCGTAATGTCGTTATACCCGCCGCCTTCGTTTATGTAATACTTTAGGTGCGTTCCAACGCCCAAGTATTTCTCACCTTGAAGCGCGACCCACGGGTGCAATGCGCGGCAAGACCCTAAGAAATAAGTTCCAGAACTCTTTTCCCAGCCGCCTATTTTCTCCGGAAAACCAAACCGAAACCGGACCTTATCCATGTCAAACCAGCCCCCCTCATTGGAGTATGAGGTGGTTTCACGATTTATTCCCGGTCGGAATTGCAGTTTGGTCAAAGGCATCCACGTTGCTTTCCTTGTTATACAGTCTTACCCATACCGCATTTTTGCCTAAGTGTCAGCAGGGGCAATCGTTAGTGTGCCAGC
>UEXM01003181.1_pt1 | contig 10760 bp, 17 predicted proteins | sample 1796661 | NCBI WGS metagenome assembly UEXM01 (sample SAMEA4772469, study PRJEB27181) | metagenome
GGAATACGGAGCTAAAAAATCAGATGGCATAGAAAGATACTGGTTTCCCTGAGATGTATTACCTGTTGCGTTTTTTCTAAAATCAGGCAACTGAACTGATTTAAGTATTCTGTCTTCTGCTTGGAGGATAATAGTAGGAAGATTATTAACGAAAGTAGTTTCCGTTGTTTCCAGATAGTCCTGCAAAGCATTCTTTAAAGTTGTGAATGTCCACGCCATCAGCTTGTACTCACTGTTACCTTGCCTACCTCGCCTTTTATATCAAGGTTAAGCGTTTGCGTTCCGTATGCTGTTAATCCTCCACCTACTGGATCAAATGCAGACAATGCCCTGCTTTCTGTTAAGGACTTGTCAGGACGAGCATCTCTAATTGCTTGAGGATCGTCCATGTTAAGTTTTCCAAGCTGTAACTGGGGCTGATCTTGATCAACCACATCATAACCAACTAAAAGTCCGTTTGGTCTTTGATTTTCTATTTGTTTAACAAGCTGATGTTTTGGATAGCGAAAACCAGTACGGTCACAAAATCCAAAAGCATGTTTTCCAGAAGCATATGAACTCATAAATTAGTATACCCGCCGGGAGACACATACAAAGTATTTTTGTTAGCCGCATCAGAAGCAAGATTCCATTGCTCTTCATAAATCTCTTTTAAAAGAGGAGCGACTTGAGCAGAGTCTCTGTTTTTAATTGAAAGATAATAAGCAAGACCCGCAACTAAACAGGGAAGATATCTTGCAGGCACATCCACATTGTTTGAGGCAGGCTTCCCTGTGTCTTCTATTCTCTCCATGTAATAGTAAAAAAACGTGTATGTTGCCTGAGAGTCAGGCACAGGCCACAAGTTAATAGTAATATTGCTTGGAGATCTTTCTACATAATACTGAATAGGTCTGCCATCTGTAAGCTTATTAGTTAACTGGGCATACTGGCTAACTGATATTCTTTGCATAGAAAGATCGCTTTGCTTGCCAGTATCCCCTGCATCTGTTCTTAATAATCCTTCAATAATGTCTAGTTTTTCTGATGTTAAAGCATATGAAGACGTTCCAGCAGTTAACGCTTGAGAAGCACTTTTTACGCTCCACAAATTTAAACCCCTGTTCTGCCACTCAAGAAGAAGCAGATCCAAGCTCCTTCTCGCTGTACGATAATCGTATCCACTACGAGGCTCTCCACCTATTCTTTCATAAGCTTCTTCAACAATATCGCCTAGATCAAGATCAAATGCATATGTGCCGCTTGTAGCCATTAAGTAACAATCCCTTTAGTTTTTCCTCTCATAGCAAGGCCATCTCTGCATTTAGCCATTTTTGCCCTGCCACCGTGATTCATTTTTGCTTTTCCAGCAAAAGGGCGATAACCAAGATTGGCTATTATTTTTTTCATTTTAATTCCTTTGATAAGGGTTATAACCAGTTTGCGCCCCAAACATTCCCGCATATTGCATAGGCTGGCCATAAAGACTTCCTGTGTTATAAGGATTTCTTGGGAAGGTATTTAAAGGAAAAGGGCCACCAAAAGGACTTGGATACATTCTTTGACTAGGTTGATACTGAAGTGGACTCATGCCCATCCCCATGCCAAAACCACCCATCATGTTGTACCCTGATCTGCTTCCCATGTTAAAAGGATTCATGTAAGCATTGGAATAGTTTTGCATGTCCATTGGGCTGCTGTAAGGACTCATGCTTCTGCCATAAGGATTAAACGTGCCGCCTTTCATTCCTGCTGGGCTTTGATATCCTCCCATTCTTCCATACATCCCGCCAAAAGAAGGTTGATTTCTCATATACGGGTTCATGCCATAACCAGACAAACCAGCCATCCGTGGATAATAGGTATTTCCACTGTAAAGCTGTTGACTAGGCTGCGGCTGCCTCCTGAAGGACAAGGGATTATAATTAGACATCATACTTTCAAAAGGACTGTTCATCACGTTCTCCTAAAACTGCGGTTCTTAGATTTGCTTACTACTCTAAGATTCTTACGCTTGTTGTTTTTGGGATTTCTGTCTTTATGATGAACATCTTTCCCATCGCCTTTTTTAACTTTTCCTGCCGCTGACATTTTTCTACGGGCAGCATTTCTTCCTGCTCTGTTTTTTTTCTGCTTAGAACTGGAATGATAATTATCGTACTCTTTGCGATAATTTCTCATTACTTCTTCTTGGCAGGTTTTTTCTTGGCAGGGGCTTTTTTGGCAGGAGCTTTTTTCTTGGCAGGGGCTTTCTTTTTTACTTCCCACGCCTCATTTTCTTTTGTGTCAGGATCATCCTTGGCAAAAGTTCCGTCTTTAGTCCTTGATCTGACAACTTCCACATCATTGCTCATTTCTTTTAAAATTCGCTTTGCTTCAGTTTCTGTCATCAAGTCAAAGACAACGGTTTCATATGTGCCATCAGAGTTCTTTATACCAATCTGGTATACAGGATCTCCGTTATTCCAGTTTCCATTTTGAAAGACTTCAAGTTTAGCCATAGGATTTCACCATTGTCAAAACCACTGTGTAGGCATCGCCACTGCTATGCCCGACTGTTGTCAAGTCAATGTCTCCAGTAACGCCAGAACCAGCATTATTAGGTATGCCAGTAAAGGAAGTAAAGTCTAATTCGTCAGCGTAATCTGCTGGCAGGTGTGCCGCCAACACGTTAGTGGAAGCATCAAATTCTATTTTAACGCTCATGCCGACTGTAGAAAACTGTATTTTGCTGATCGCTACGCGAGTGCATGTAGCACCTGTCATTGGATCAACAGACAAAGCAGATACATCTACTTTTGCAACAGCAGACTCGCCTGAACCATCACTTACATTAGTGAATTTCATAATCAGGTTTCGTGCGCCATCTTGGATTGTCTGAGAGGTTACTGCATCAGCCATTGTATATCTCCAAAATAAAGGGGGGCTTTACGCCCCCATGTCTTATGACTGGTCAGTAAAGGCAGGAACATCCACGCCTTCTTGATAGCCCCAGATATACCAGTTGGTTGAATCTTTAGCCAACACGTTAATTTCCATCAAACCGAAATCCGTTAACGTCAGGATTGAGTTTGAGTTTCCATCTGCATATACAGAAACATTATCCGCGTTTGAGTCAAGATGAACGATACCGCCCAGATAGAAATTTGTGTCTGATCCTGTATCAATAACCAGATTTTCTGTTTCTTCTGCCGCACCACCGTAAATTATCTTAAAGAATACACCAGCGGCAGGACTAGGCAAAGTTAACGTGCAAGTAGCTGTAAGAGCAGGAACTACAGAAGTTCTTCCTCCGTGAGCCGTTGCTGTTAGCGAAATTGCTGTTGTATCTGCCAAGGCAACTGGAGTGACCTGCAAGCCGTTTCCGTCAAGGGTAAACTCAGTTGTAACAGTACCTGTTGTACTGTTTTTGGATATGACCGTAAATCCATTCTCTGAACGGACGGGGCCATTAAAAGTTGTATTAGCCATTATGTTCTCCTGTCTCGGCTAGTGTCTGCTTACGCAGTCAGGAAAAAAGGGGGCCGAAGCCCCCGATCAGGTTAAGAACTACCGGGAGATCCGTAGATTCCTAGTGGATCTGAAACGCCAAAGCTATAACGCTCTCTGGCCTTATAACGAACATTACCTGTGTCAAAGTCTCCATCCATAGAAGTTTCAAGCGCAGTACGCTCAAATTGCTTCATTCCGTTAGGAACATCTGTAATGAGGAAAAAGGCATTTGAATCAGTCAGATAATGATTGATTGCATAGCCTTCAGGTATTGAACCGTTATTACGCAAAGCGTTAATGTCGTTATCAGCCGTTCCTACTCTGCCATCTGTTTCCAGAAGACGAGTTGCCACAAACTGTAACGCAGGCGGTACAACTAATCGTCTAGGACGAGCCGCAATCAAAAGTCCACGCTCATCAGTAAATGCTGCAATATTAATTACCGCATCTTCTAATGAAGTTTCGTTAAGATCAGCCGCTGTCGCAGGACGGTTGCTGTTTTTGCCACCGCTTACTAGAGGGTGTCCATCACCACCAGTTACACCGTCACCAGAAGCAGTAAACAGGTTAACCCCGTCACCAGACTGATAAGAATTGGTGAAACCGTTGTTTAAAGGAAAAGCCGATTTAACTTGCTTGGTGTACGCCATAGCACGAGCTAATGCCTTGGTGTATCTAGCAGACAGGGAATCATAGAGGTTATCCTCCATAGCTTCTTCTGTAATACTAAAGCCCATAGCAATAGTTTCGTGGTTATAGCGAGCCGTAAACGACTCCTGCGCTGAGTCATAACTGATGGCAGAACCTTCAGTCTTGACAGGTGCAGCAGCAAAACCCGAAAGTTTTACTTCCTCTTCAAATGAACGATCCGATGATTCAGTTTCGTAAATCACCGTATGCTCATCTTCGTACTTTCCATACTCAAGACCAAACAGGGCGTTAAGACCCGGTAAAAGCTCCTTGAGCATCTGCGCTCTTGAAATAGCCATTACTTAGCCTCCTTATACGCCAGTGGTGTTCACATACTGATGACCTACGTTAAATTTAACGATTACGTCAGTAAATGCATCACCTATCGCACTGTCAGGGCCATCAACAAAGTCAATAAGCCTTAACGGTAGCGTGTTAGTCGTAGCAGCAGTTGAACCGTCAACGGCATTTTTGCTGCGCCCAATTGTAGTAGAACCCGCTGTTTGAACCACTGCAAAGTTATTACCTAAAACAGTTTGTGCCAAACTTGCATCGCTCTGCATCTTCATTAAGACATCTGGATCGTCTAGGACGTAAGCCATAATGTCAGAAGCCGCTGTGCTTGCGGGAAAGGTCTGGTTGAATGTTTTCTGGGAGGTGCTTGGATCTGTGTAAGAACATCCCATAAACACGCCTACAGTAGTCAAAGAAGTTGTTCCTGTATCTTTTTCTACTGTTCCAGAACTCACTATTTTTAAAAAATCACCATAAAAGATAGCTGTGCCATAGCCGCTTGCAATCTTAATATGGCGAACTTTTCCAGTAAAAGAACCGCTAGCACTTAGTGTGCCAATGGGTTCCGCACCAGAGGGAGTCGCTGTAGCAGACATGATAATTCTCCATACATATTAAAAGAATGAGGAAAGTTAAAAACTTATCCTCTGCCAAAGGTTGTGCGCGATGTTCGCTCTGTATTCATCAGAGGCATTCGCGGATCATTTTCTCTCATGAAACTGTTATCAACCGATTCCATTTGTTGGCTAGCCATGTTTTGATAATACTCTTGGCGTTTTTTCATATCTTCCTCAGGAGCTTTGCACAATAACAAACCACCGATTTCAATATTTCCTTCAAACCTTGAGCCTACATCTGACATTACTTCCAACTCTGGATGATCTTCAGCCCTCACTGGAACCCAACCTTCCCTAAACTTCTGGGAGACATTGGTGTTGTCAGCGTGATTTAGTGTGCTTGTCCTGACCCATCTAAAAACATAACCGTCTTTAGGGTCTGGAATAGGCAACACAGATGCTGGTTTCCAAGAATCACTTGTACGAATTTCAGTTTCACGGGCTTCGTTAGCCCTTGGGGTGCGCTTCTCAGCCATTTGACATATCCTCTACGAGTTGTTTGGCATACTGTTCGTTAGTTAGACCTAGCCGCTTTGCGAGAGCAACTTGAGTTTGCGTTAACTTAACTTTGCGAGGTTTAGACCCGTTGTTCCGCGATGCGGGGGTCACCACCATCGATGGACTTCGGGACTTCGCTTGAGAAGAACGCTCCTCTTTCTCATTTGATTCAGTCCCGAAATATTCAGGAAACCTAGAACGCATAGTACGATCTATCGTTTCAAAATATTCATCTGAATTGGGATCAACGCCCTCGTTTTTAACGAGCTTTTCGTGAACCCCGTAAGCAAGAGCGGTCATATCCTTATGTTCATCATCCCCGAACCAAGGGTTTTCTTCTGACCACATTTTTGCTTTTGCGCTAACTTCAGGCTTTTCTGCCTGTTGTTGCGGTTGTTGCGGCATCATATTCTGTTGCTGCATTGCTTGTTGTTGTGCAAATTGAGGATTTTGCTGCATGTGCTGCATATACTGTTGATATTCAGCTTGCCGCCTCTGCATATCCTGCTCATGATTACTAGCCTCACGCAGCTCTGCCTGTGCTGTAATCAGTGCTTCCTGAGTGGAAATAACCCTATCGGTATCTCCTTCGTCATAAGCCGCTTTGTATTGAGACTTTGCTTGCTCTACGGCTAATGTCGCCCTGTCTTTAATTTGCGTAACAAGCATGTCTTCGCCACGCCTGATAACATCTTCATACTGTTTATTCTGGCTAGCATATTGTTGCGCGACCTTAACAGCTTCTTCACGCATTTTTTCAGCAGCTTCACGCTGCCTGCGCTCTTCATGCTGCTGATAACGCAACTTGTTAATTCGCTTTTTGACCTTTTCACTGTAGCCTTCAAGCTCTTCGTCCTCATCTGATGAATCAACTGTTTCAGATGCTTCCTCCTTAGGAGGCGGTCTTTGATCTTCAGGCGGCCTGTCATCTACTATTTCCAGATCAAGATCTATTTCATTTTCACTTGTATCTGGCTTGGTAATTTTTGTTCTAACACCAAGAAATTTTTCTTCAAAAGAAGTTTGCGGATTGTTATCAACCTCTAACGCCATTTCTTCGCTCATATCTTCTCTACCCCTCTTGGATCTTCAACGACTGCTTCTACACTATCGTCATTTATTAACCTGAATTCCTTGCCATGTATCCTAAAACGAGTACCTGAATAAGAACGCATCACAATCCAGTCCTGTTCCTTGCAATAAGGCCCAGAGGGAAACCGTGTTTTGTCCTTATACGCATCTGGGCCAAGCTTTAGCACAAAGCCACAGATTGATCCGACTTCCTCTACATGAAGAGTCTGTTTCGCTTTAAGTATGCCGCCTTCCGTTTTTTCGTCAGGCTCTGGCAAAGCAATTAATATTTTGTAACCTTTGGGGTCAGGAAGTTGGTGAGCCGTTCTTGGCTCTTCTTCCGTTTTTACTGCTTCCATTTTTTGCTCCTGCACTGGAATACGGTGTCCAGAGCCACCTTGCATCGCCTTTGCGATGAATTAGCCTCCCTCGATTCTCTCCTTGAGGTCGAGAAGTTCCCTTTCTGCTAGTGCTAATCCTTGAATTACACCGCAGCTATGGGTATATTCGCTATAGTCCTTACAAGATCCAGTAGCAACGTGGTCAGACATTTCATTCATTTTCTGCCTGAGAAGATCCCTGAGTACATCCATAGAGTTATCAAACGCCCTACTCACTCAGTGTGTCCTTAACCACATCTACTCCTCTTTCAAAACCTTTTAACATCTCTGCGGAGGAAAGCCTGTTTTCGTCTGTAGCAAGCTTTGCCCCTATCCTTGCGCTCTCTATGCGCTCTTCCTGATCCATTTTTTCCCTGTCAAAAACGGCTTTTTCCTGCGCTTTTTGCATATCAAGCTGTATTTTTGCCATTTCAGCCTGCGCTTTAGCCATTGCTTCGCCTTCCTTGATCTGAAGCTCTCTTTGCTGCATCTGTATGACAGGATCTTGCATTTGTTTGGAATTTTGCTCGGCTTGCGCCATTTGCTGGGCTTTTCCAGTAACTTGAGCAGACGCTGGGGCAACAAGACGCGATATACGCAGTTCAATATCCTCAGGTAAAGGCTCATCTGGGTGCGGAAGCTCTACACCAAGCTCTTTTTCTACCTTCGCACGATATGCAAAGGCAATATGCTCCTGAATATGGGCTGCACCAGCCGCCATAATCTGTTTTGCAGCGGGTGACTGCTGCATTATCTTCATAATCTCTGGATTTTGCGCCATTGACATGTGAGTCTGTATATGTGCCTCATGATCCTGATATATAAACGCCCTGACAGGCTTTTCATTAAGCATATTCATGTTTTCAGACACAGGATCAGTCGGTTTAATGTCATCTTCCGTGGGAATAATCTTTTCAGCATCCCTGATTCCCAGAACTTCAATCATTTGGCGGTGCAAAAGCGGTAAATCGTACATTTGAGGGGCTTGAGCCGCTAATTGCAGTGCCGCTTGGTACTGCATAATGCGTTGAGCCATCGTTCCAGCGTTAGGATCGCTAACAGGAATGATATCTATGCTGTCATCAAAGTCCTGAACCGTTAATTCACGCCCTTTTGTATCGTATGGGTACGATGAAGGCCCATAATCACGGACTAAAGAGACTAAAATCTTTAATTCCTTGCCAACAGAGTGGTGAACCCGCGCCTGAACTGCGCTCATCACCTTCATTTCGCGCTCTAATATCGCTAAAGTTGTCCCTACTGGGGCTTCTCCGTTAATATCTGCGGCTTTTACGTCTGCTGCGGAGGCAAATCTACGTCCCTCACTGACAATATCACCTAAAAGCTGGTATAAAACACTGCTTGGCTCTTTATATGGGAGGAAAGAAATGCTATCCCGTATCGCCCCACCGGGGACATCAACATCCCGAAACTCACCGGGCATTATCGGAGTGTCATCACCCTTAATCCTAAGACCCCTAGCCTTCAAACCACCGGGCAGATTAGCCAGAGTACCCGCATCCACCAACTGTCTAAGCAATGAAGTGGCTGATTTGGACAGCCCACCAATCATATGGACTAAACCAAAGCCATAGAATCCAAGACCGGGCAAATACTGATAATGCACAAAGTGCTGCCTACGCATCTTGTTAGAGTCATCTTCAAGCCAGTTGCGCCTGATCGATAAAATTGTTGATGATGACTTATCAATAGTGACAACATAAGGCAATCCTATGCCTGTTTCCTCACCATTCGCCATATCTTCAAAGCCTGCCAGATCTATATCGACATGCATCTCAAGTAGTGTGTGGCGATGATCAAACTCATAGTTGTCAGAATCACCTGTTAATCGGTTATATTTTTCCTGTATATCGCTAACATCAGGGGTAGGAGAAGGAATATCTACATCCCTGTAAAATCCTGCAAATTGTAACTTCTTGATTTCATTAGAAGTTTTCTTCATAACATGCGTTGCTCTCTCGCATGTCGTTAAATCGGACGCTCCGTAACTGACCATAAAATCCTCTGCAGGAACAAACATGGCACAAGGTCTGTCCATGTTCGGGTCGAAATATACTTTCCTGAACGCTGATCCTGCTATAGGAAGGGAGAAGAGCAATTTCTCCGTTTCAGTTCGATACTCCACCATTCTCTGGGTAATGAGGTAATTAAGATATTCTTTTACCCGTGAAGCCTGTTTTACCTTATCCTCTGTTAACTGCCCTACAATATTTGTTTTAACTGGGCCAGCAGCGGGATAAATTTCCTGTATAGTCTGTGCCTGAAAGCGAACAACTGCTTCAGAAAGCATAGGATGGAATACGCCACACGCACCATCCCAAGGGGTTGTCCTGTCTTCAAACTTCAGTCCAAGCAAGTCCAGACCTTTAATATAGGACTGTTCCCAGTCTGAGCGACTGTCCCTGTCTGCATTAAAAGCACCTACAAGCTCGGATGAGATCTCTGTCAGATCCCTGTCATCAATGAATTCTGCCAGATTAGCATCATGAGACATTCCCCCTGTCATGGGGTTGTTAGGATCAAAATCCACCAATACCCCGCCATCAGGGGTTTCAATAGAAACCGACTCAGGGTTTTCTATTTCTATCTGTAAAGCTGGCTCCCCCTGTAACTCCAGAGGAGAGGGAGTCATTGCGCTATCAATTGCCACCTAGCCGTTTTTCCTGAACATCTGATCTCTTGCTGCGCCAGAACCACGGGCTATTGTTCCTACTCCACCCGCAGCCATACCTTTAACTTTCATTTCGTCTGCCCTGACTGCACCGCCTTTAGCGTATCCCTTGCTTTTCATTACAGGAACACCGCCCATAGCCATGCCTTTGGGCTTCATTGCCATGCCGCCTTTCATCATGCCTTTGGTTTTTATCTTGCCGCCAGCCTTGTAACCTTTAGACTTCTTCATCATCAACCTCGGAATATAAGTTATCAAATACCCTGTTTACATCCAGCGTGTAATCCAGATCAGACTTACTGTAATGGACATGCTGGGACGGTCTAAAATCAGGTGCGCCTTCTCCCATTTCAAACCAAGCGGGATGAGTTACCCTGACCCTATTGTTTGGTAACGCTATAATGTTCCCTGTCCATTTTCCTGCATCAAGCAGTTCCAGCACATGGGATTGTTTGTGTTGTGCAGGGTCATCACCAATCTCGGAATCGGTGTAATCCACGGTAAAATAATACTTGGCGGGGTAAAACTCCCCATCTATCTTTGCCAGCCACGGACAAGGTGTACATCTGTCTAGCACATAAACACTGTGCGTCCTCGATGAGCAGTCCCAAGGCTGCGCTGCCCATACGGGCATTGGTTCAGCCCACTCCTCGAAAGGGGTGTCTCCTACCAAGGCAGTTATAGGCATTCTTGCCCACATCGCCCCACCATGAACATTCGGTTCATCGTTGTCGTAGGTTTCGGCACCAGTAAATATAATCTGAAAACTCAAGCTCCTGCAGGGTATTGTGGTGACGGCTATTGCCATCGCATGCAGAAACTCGCCATGATACTGGTTGTGATTGTGGGTATATTCCCTACGCACCCAGCACTTGAAGTGCGGGATGTTACTTTGCAAAAAAGGCATAAGCCTCCCTAGTTGATAATTTGCGTTACTATTGGTGACCCAATAAGGATAACGTATATTCCTATAATCATGGCTTCAATGCGGGTAAATCGCTTTTCCCCTGCCTCAAGCCTTTCCTGAATATGTTCATATCGCAATGC
>UEXM01003182.1_pt1 | contig 10753 bp, 14 predicted proteins | sample 1796661 | NCBI WGS metagenome assembly UEXM01 (sample SAMEA4772469, study PRJEB27181) | metagenome
AAACCGTCAATTGAGTTGACACTTAACTGTTATCAGTATAGAGAACTAACTGTTCTTAGTATAGGAGATAGGACAATGGAAGTGAAGAGGTTATACAACACGTTTGTTGAGAAAGTAAGAAAAGCAGATAGGGCAGAGATTTATATCTGTCCTGTGTGTGACAATGAGAGTCAGATGTGTGACACTGATTATCAAAGTTTAGAATGTGAACTAATTGAACGAGACATATTACAAGGAGACTATTATGAAAATCAAAAAACTAATTAAACTACTAGAATGTATCGAAGGTAATTATCTAGGCAAACTACCACAGGATATGTATGAGTTAGGTACATACACAAGAGAGAGTGGTGCTTGGATAGGTATTGATGAGATGGACTTTGTTCATGTGATGAGGTCATTTGAGAAGATGCAGATTGCACTTGGAGAAGAAGTGAGAAGAGATACCCAAGAGGGTAAGGTAGTTGAACTAGAGCAAGAGGTAGCTAGACTAAAAAAAGATAATGATAAGTTCTATGGCAAGTATGACGAAGGCTTACAAGTATCTGTAACACAGACTAATCAGATAATGAAACTAGAACAAGAGGTGTCACAACTAAGAGAACGTAATGCCTATCTCAAGGAACGTGTAGAGGAACTGATACCTGTCAAAGCACACCCTAAGTATGATTTTAGTGAAGTGCCTAACGATTGTGAAGGACAGGAGTTTATAGACAATGTGAAGAAGTATCTCAACACCAACAAGTACAAGATGCGTGTTAGAGGTCAACACATTAAAGATGAATACAAAGGCACAGGTGCTACGGCATATGGGCAAAACATAGAACAATCAACACACTTACGAGTGTACATAGAGGAGAAGTAGTTATGAATGTATTAAGTTTATTTGATGGTATGTCCTGTGGGCAGATAGCCCTCAACAGAGCAGGTGTAAAGTATGACCGTTACTTTGCATCTGAGATAGACAAGTATGCTATCAAGGTAGCAAAGGCTAACTACCCACACACTATACACGTAGGAGATGTGACACAGATAGGTAGACCATCCTCTGATAACATAGACCTACTGATGGGTGGTTCACCTTGTCAGGGGTTTAGTGTAGCAGGTAAACAGTTAGACTTTGATGACCCACGTAGTAAGTTATTCTTTGAGTTTGTTAGATTAAAAGATGAGTTAAAACCTAAGTACTTTCTTATGGAGAATGTGCCTATGAAACAGGAGTCGCAGGATATTATTACAAGGTATCTAGGTGTTAAGCCTGTCACTATAAACAGTAGCTTATTTTCTGCACAAAATAGAAAGAGATTGTATTGGACTAACATACCCTTTGATATACCTACAGATGACAAGGGTATAATCTTACAAGATGTACTAGAAGATGGTATTGCTAATGAAGCTATGACTAATCAGAATGGTAAGTCACATTGCATTACTGCACGATACAATGGTGCTGTGTGGTGGAACAGTATACAACGTAAGCAACGGACTATGGTACAAGTAGGTGAAGCTGACAACATCAAAGGCTTTGACAGTATCAAACGTATATACTCACCCAATGGGAAAGCTCCCACACTTACCACTATGCAGGGTGGGCATAGAGAGCCTAAGGTAGCTATTGATTTACAATCTAATGGTATGCAATGGAGAAAACTAACACCTGTAGAATGCGAGAGACTGCAGACTGTACCTGACAACTACACTAATCATGTATCCAATAGCCAACGATACAAGATGTTAGGTAATGGGTGGACAGTTGATGTCATAGCACATATAATGAAAGGCATAGAATGATTAAAAAGATAAACCCTATAGCCAAAGCTATGCTAGAATCTAGACGTAGGACACAAGTAGTTCCGTCAAAGAAAACTTATAATAGAAAGAAGGAGAGGAATTATGCTGACTCAGTTAGAGAAAATACCAAGCAAAAAGAAACCAAAGAACAAGTGGATTAAACAACAGTATAGATTAGAAAGAAAACGTAAACAGAAGCAACAACTTAGATACATAAACAATGGGAGATAAGTATGATAGCTGAAGCACTAGTATGTCTAGCACTCAATGTATATCACGAAGCTAAGAACCAATCTTTAATTGGACAGATAGCAGTAGCACAAGTAGTGATGAACAGAGTGCGTGACGAGAGATACCCCAACACAGTATGTGAAGTAGTTAAACAAGGACCTACCTACAGTTGGAAGACAAACTACCCTGTTAAGAATAGGTGTCAGTTTAGTTGGTACTGTGACGGCAAGAGTGACAAGCCTAAAGAAGGACACGCATGGGATACTGCAATCACAGTTGCACATGGTGTGTACTATGGCAACCTTGATGACTTTGTAGAAGGTGCTACACACTACCATGCTCACTATGTGTTACCATCTTGGGCTAGTACCAAGACATACATAGCAAGAATAGATGACCACATATTTTACAGATGGGATATACATTATGAGTAAAAATAGAAAGGAAAGAACATGAATAGATACTATGTAGAATTTGCAAAGAAATATGGAATACAACCATACATTTATATATACGCATATAGTGAAGAACATGTGCGTGAAATACTTGATGACTATGAATTAGTAGCAGTAGACCAAACAGACTAGGAGGTGAACATGAATAGATTTATTATAGAAGACAATCCATATCTAATAGCAAAGTCTTTATGTGACCAACATGTAGTTAAGATGCCACTAGAAGAAGCACAGATGCTATGTACTGCACTGTGGCATATTGCACCTGACTATGCAGAAACCTGCGACTTGTACAAGCCTGTGCATCAGAAACACCCATGCACATTATGGGTTATGGAAAGTCACAAGAACTATAAGTTTGCTTTTAGATTGTATCATCATATGTTAGAAGAATATACACGTAGATATGGTAGGATACACGGAGCAAAGAAACACTACAACTCTCTGCTAAATGGTATACCTTTAATACCTGAAGGGCAGATAACACAACACCCACAATGTTTTAGTGGGCTTGATGAACTCAAGACAGATGAGTTTTATCCAATAAAAGCATACCGAGCATTTTATAATGTTGACAAAGCAAGATTTGCAAGGTATAAGTATACAGATAGACCAACGTGGTTTAAAGAGGTACACTATGAATAATAACGACATACACTTCTTCAAGGAGTGGATTAGAAAAAAGAACGAGAGAAGTCTTAAAAATAAAATACGACTACAAAAAATACGTAACGAACTTAATAAACAAAAGGAGAAAGATAATGACAAAGAAAAAAGAAAGTCCATTTAAAGTGGACATGAATAGTGAAGATATTCTCGTAGCAGGTGGTACAAGAAGAGTGTTTCTTAATTATCACAATAGATTACAACGTATGCTTCGTCACATAGATGAAGCAAGGGATATTGAATTAACTCATATTAGATTAATAGAGGATTTGATTCACGAGCTGCATAGTACTTTACAATTTTCACCACAGAAGGATCAACAAGATGATTCACCTATGTTCTATTCAGACTATGTATTAAGCTCTGATGATAAAGCATGGCAAAGAGCATATAAATATGACTAAAATAATGCTTGACAAATGCTTTGATTTATTATATAACACAACATCACTTAACCAATAGGAGATATATTATGCCATATGATGTTTTACCAACGGTACATGAAGTACCTGAAAATTTAGATTTCTCTGTAGACTTTGAGACTACAAAGTTTGATGAGAAGAAATATGTTATCAACAATGAGACAGGAGATTATCTTGGTGTTGTAGGGAAAGGGTTTAACTGTGCTAGTCACAAGAAGTTCTTTGACGGTGTTCAGAATGTTATGGTAGATAACATACCTGATGCTATGGTAGACTCTACTGTAAGATGGTCAAGTGCTAGAAACAATGCTTGGGCAATGATGGATATTGTTATGCCTAATGTTAGCACTAAGATTGAAACAGATAAACATACCACAGAGGTAGGGCAAAGAATTATAGCCCTGCATGGTGTAGATGGGTCTTGTTCTAATCAAGTATTCTTTGGTGCTATAGATTTCTTCTGTACCAATGGTATGATTACAGGAGACTATGATAAGGTTAAACGTAAGAACACATCTAATTTTTGCATGTCTAGATTTATTAATGAACTTAATCAGAGTAGCTTAGACTTTCAAGAGCAGTCAGATAAATTAAAGACATGGGCTAGAGTAGAGTTGCCTACCTATTCAAATAAAGGTTGGAATGAAGTGCTGTCTTCTATAACTAAGTCAGATCAAAAGGCTAAGAAGATGCTACCACTAGTACAACAAGAGGTCAGTAAACGTGGCAGGAATGTGTTTGCATTGTATAGTGCCTTTACTAACTATGCATCTTATGCAGATGAGAGGAATGGATTTAACCTACGTAACACAGGTAATGATACACGGTCTCAATCAATGTGGGCTAGAGAACATGAGGTAACTAAGTGGGTTGCTACACCTGAATTTAAAAAGTTAGCTGCAGCCTAATGGGATATCTTACTCTTAAAAATTTAGTTAAAGAGTATTATTTATGCTTTGAGTTCAAGAGTTTACGTGACGAAACTAAACAACAATATCAGTACTTTCTGAACGTACTCTTGGACACAAGGTTACCTGACACAGACAAAAACTTAGGTGACTTTACAATAAATAATATTACAACTCTGATGGCTAAACATGCATACAACGATTGGTGTAATCGTGGTGTGCATCTCGCAAACCATGTAATGTCTGTGTCTAGAGTTATCTATAACTATGGCATAACTATGGAGAAAATAAGACAGAATCCTTTTAGTAATATAAAGAAACGAATACCTGATAGGAGAAAAACAGTGTGGACAAAGGAGAATGTAACAGACTTTTTAGATGTAGCTTATTCTGATTTTAAAACACGTAGCATAGGTCTTATAGCACACATGGCATATGATTGGTGTCAAAGATTAGGTGATATGCGTTTATTGCAATGGTCTAACTTAGATTTATCTGAACAAAGAATGCATATAGAACAATCTAAACGTAGAGCAGAGGTATTTTTACCTATTGGTGACAGTTTAGGTGAGATGCTTATACAACAGAAAGAAGATTTTGGCTTTCAGAAGTATGTAGCACCCCAAGTTAAGCCTGTCGGTGGTATATATAAGCCTTATTCTCTCTATAGGCTGCCTAAGGTGGCTAGAAAGGTAATGAGGGATGCCAACCTACCTGACGAGCTACGTTTGTCTGACCTGAGACGTACAGGAACGGTTGAGATGGTAGATGCAGGTGTATCTATGGGTAATATTATGTCAGTTACAGGACATGCTAACCCACAGAGTGTAAAACCGTACATGAAAAACACATACACAAGTGCTAATTTAGCATTACAGAAAAGAAAAGGCTTGACAGATGTTTAAAACTGTGATAAATACATATTATCATTACATAGGGGAACACATACAGTGTTAGATTACATATATAGTTTAAATATAGATATAGGTGATACACGTAGAGTGGACTGTCCTTTATGTAAAGGTTATAAAACATTTACTGTAACTAACAATATGGGTTCATTGCTGTGGAATTGTTATAAAGCATCCTGTAATGTAAGTGGTAAGAAACGTGTACATTTATCTATAGATGATATACAGACTACATTTAATAAGTCTGTAGAAGCTACTAAAGATAATACGTTTGTATTACCTGAGTATATAGTAGATAGAAAGAATACACCTGACTTAGTTTCGTGGTGTAACAAGTGGTCGCTCAATGCATCTAACTTAGACTTACGTTATGATGTAAAAGAACATCGAGTTGTCTTTCCTGTATATAAAGACAATAAGATTGTAGATGCGATTGGAAGGTCACTTGGAAAAAGATTACCCAAATGGAAGAAATATGGTAATAGTGGGTTGCCTTTTTCTTTCGGATGTGGTAAGGTGGCAGTAGTTGTTGAAGATTGTGTAAGTGCTGCAGTTGTAGGTAGCGATGTATTAGTTGGGGTAGCTGTGTTGGGTACATCTCTATCTGAAATACACAAGAAGTACATATCACAGTTTTCAACAGCCATCATAGCATTAGACCCTGACGCATTACCCAAAACACTTTCTTTTGCTAAAGAACTACGTGGACATGTAAAAGATGTACGTGTCCTTAAACTTAAGGATGATTTAAAATACAATAATACTGAAGACTTTAATAATTTAAATAACCTAACCCCAAAGGAGATACAGACATGGAACTTTCATTAGTACGCAGTCTTATGGACAAGACATTCTACGAAGAGCATCGTGGTGCTAGATGTCCTGACAGATTGTTTAGTAAAGACACAAGAAAAATAAAACAAGCTATTGATAAGGCAATGGACAGATACGAAAGGTCTGTACTGCCTGATGAGATAGAAGCATTATTTATGTCGGACAATCCTGCACTTACGACAGCACAGAAACAAGCATACTCTCATTTGTTTAGGCAGATTAAGAATGAGAAACCTCTTGGCAGTGACATTGCACAAGAAGTATTGTCTAAGTTATTTCAGCAGGTTGTTGGAGAAGATATTGCCAACTTAGGATTTGATTATGTAAATGGTTCGCAGACAAGTTTAGAACCTCTTAGATTACTACTAGAGCAACACAATGATGACTTTACACCTGACTTAAATGTAGAGTGGGATGACATGGACATTGAGACATTGTTAGCTAAGAATGCACTTGAAGCAAGGTGGCATTTTAATATACCTGCACTGACAAGACAGATTAGTGGAGTTAATGAAGGACACTTGATTGAGGTAGGTGCTAGACCTAATACAGGTAAGACATCTTTTCATGCTAGTATGATTGCATCACCTGATGGGTTTGCACATCAAGGTGCTGATTGTATTGTGTTGTGTAATGAGGAAGGTAGTCACAGAGTTGGTGCTAGATATCTTACTGCAGCTACAGGCATGACAATGAAAGAGATAAAGAATAATCCCTCAAAAGCTCGTGACTTATATGAACCTATCAAGAATAGAGTTAAGATAAAAGATGCTACAGGTAGAGATATGAATTGGGTAGAGTCTGTCTGTAAGTCATATAAACCTGACATAGTACTACTTGATATGGGTGATAAGTTTGCACGTACAGGTGGCTTTGCAAGACCTGATGAAGCATTGAAAGCAAATGCTATACATGCTAGACAGATTGCCAAGCAACACAAGTGTGCTATGTTTTATATGTCACAGCTATCTGCAGATGCAGAAGGTAAGGTGCTACTTAATCAGAGTATGATGGAAGGCAGTAGGACAGGTAAGGCAGCAGAAGCAGACCTTATGATACTAATAGCCAAGAACCCTCCAAAGCAAGATGATGGTGAAGGCGAGGATATAGAAAGACATTTAAATATTGTCAAGAATAAGTTAACAGGATGGCATGGTATGGTAAACTGTCAACTTAATTATCAGATTGGAAGATACGAAGCATGACCCAAAAAGAATTGTTTGACATTGAACTATTACATATAGATGGTGAAACAAAAACATGTAGTAAGTGTAATCAAAGATTACCACTAACAGCATTTAGTGTTTCATCAGGTGCAAACTTTCTTAGACCTGAATGTAAGAAATGTAATAATGAACTAACAAAAGTTAGAAATAGATTACGAGAAAAACATGGAATGCCTGACAAAGATTATAACTGCCCTGTATGTAACAGAGGAGAAACAGAGGTAGCAGGTAAAGGTGGTCAGAGAAATGGTGCATGGGTATTAGATCACTGTCACGACACTAGTACTTTTAGAGGTTGGCTTTGCCATAGTTGCAATAGAGCATTAGGTGGATTTTCAGATAGTGTTGACATTTTAAAAAAAGCTATTATATATTTAGAGAGACATATGGAGAAGATAAATGAAACTAATACTTGATGTAGAGAATACAGTAACAAAGCGAGATGATAAAATGCATCTTGACCCATTTGAAAAAGACAACCAATTAATTATGGTAGGCTGTCTTACAGAGGACGGTAAGGAATATCTGTTTCACCATGAGACAGGCTTTGACGGTGTGCAGCAGTTGCTTGACAGCACTACTATCCTAGTCGGACACAATATATCTTATGACTTAATGTGGCTTTGGGAATGTGGTTTTAAATATGACGGTGATGTATTTGATACTATGCTTGTAGAATATATAATGCTACGTGGTCAGAAGAAACCTCTATCTCTTGAAGCCTGTGCCGAAAGATATAGCCTACACACACAGAAGAAAGATACACTTAAAGAATATTTTAAGAAAGGTTTAGGTGTTGATGACGTACCAAAAGAAGAGTTATCAGAGTATCTGTCAGCAGATTTAAATGCTACAAAGGAGTTATCAGATGCATTATATAAAAAACTTAATGATGATGAGCATAGTGGTCTTGTTGCTACTGTTAATCATACCAATCGTGTTGCCCTTACTCTTGCTAATATATATAAGCGTGGGTTTAATGTGGATACAGAATCTCTTAAACAAGTACAATCAGAGTTTGAAAAAGAAAAAGCTGATGTCGAGAAGAGACTTTCTTCTCAAGTCAAGAAACTTATGGGAGATACACAGATAAATCTTAACAGCCCTGAACAGATGTCGTGGGTTATATATAGTAGAAAGCCTAAAGATAAAACAACATGGCTTAATAACTTTACACCTTATATGGGTAAGGCAGACTTTACTAAGGTTATAAAAGAGAACAGCAATATAGTTTATAAGACTATCGCTGTAAAATGCTCAGTATGTTATGGAGCAGGTTTTATTAAGAAGATAAAGAAAGATGGTACACCTTATAAGAATGATACTAAGTGTTCTGAGTGTGATGGTTCAGGTTATTTGTTTAAACCAACCCAATCTATAGCAGGTCTAAAGTTTAATGCACCTACAGCTAAATGGGTTAGTGCAAATGGGTTTAGTGTAAATAAAAACATGCTAGGCATACTACAAAGTGTAGCTAAGAGAAATAATTCTATGGCTGCATATAACTTTTTAGCAGACTTACAAAGACTATCTGCATTAGATACATACCTATCTTCTTTTGTAGAAGGTATAAATACATATTTAAAAGACGATGGTAAGTTGCATGTAAGATTATTACAGCACAGGACATCTACAGGTAGGTTTAGTGGAGCAGAACCTAATATGCAAAATATGCCTAGAGGTGGTACATTTCCTGTAAAGAAAGTATTTATATCTAGATGGGAAGGTGGTATGATACTTGAAGCTGACTTTGCACAGTTAGAGTTTAGAACTGCCGCATTCTTAGCACAAGATGAAACAGCAATGAAGGAGATTGAAAATGGTTTTGACGTACATAGTTACACTGCGAAAGTTATTTCAGAAGCAGGTCAGAAGATTACTAGGCAAGAAGCAAAAGGACACACATTCGCACCACTCTTCGGAGCAACAGGGTTTGGGAGGTCAAGTGCAGAAGCCGCTTACTACGAGCAGTTTACAAAAAAATACAAAGGAATCGCATTATGGCATTCCAGATTGGCTAAAGAAGCTGTAACGCATTTTAAGATAAAGACACCATCAGGTAGAGAGTTTTCATTTCCTGATGTAGAACGAAGAATTAAGGGGGGAGTTACATACTTTACACAGATAAAGAATTACCCTGTGCAATCATTTGCTACTGCAGATATAGTACCACTTATACTAATGGATATAGATAAGAGACTAGAAGAGTATGAATCCTGTGTTGTAAATACTGTACATGATTCTATAGTAATTGATATACACCCTAATGAAATAGACATAGTAAAAAGTATTATAGAAAGTACTAATAATGATATGACAAATACTATTAATAATCATTTCAATATAGACTTAAATGTTCCATTATTATTAGAAGCAAAAATAGGTAATAATTGGCTTGACATGCAAGACGTAATATGATATAACAGCTAGACAAATAGAAAAAGGAGAAACTATGAGTGATTTAGTAACAATAAATACAGACAATTATGCAGTTATGGCAAAGGCTATGGGCATAGCAGGTGCTACTGTAGGCACAAAGACGGCTAATAATTTAAATAGATTAAGGATATGGCATTCACCTATTATGGGTGAAGAGAAGGTTGGTGGTAAGTTAAAGAAAGTAGAGGTAGTAGAAGGTGGTGTCTATAGATTAGAATTAGTAGACGATGATACATCTACATACTACTATGCAAAGACTGCTAAGGTAAGACCTTTTATGCAACGCTATATGTTAAAAAGATATGAGTCATTTAGTAATGTAAAAGACGGTGAACCTAAGGGTACGTTTCATAAAACTATTATGTCTGATAATCTAAATATAGATTTAAAAGATAACAAAGGGCATTTTAACTGTGGCAAACCTGCAGGTTATATCAAAGACTTTAAAGCACTTCCTGTTGGTATGCAAGACCTTATTAAACAGACTAAGCGTGTACGTGCTGTTTTTGGAACAATTAAGTTAGACAATCCTACTGATGATAAAGGTAATGATGTAGAACTAGATGAAGTTCCTTTTATATGGGAGATAGATAATAGAGATGCCTATAAAACAATAGGTGATCAATTTAATATCTATGCCAAGAAAGAAAAGCTACCTTTAAATCATTATATAATGTTAAAGCCTAGTAAAGAAAATCCAATGCAAAATGGTTCTAGTTTCTATACACCAATAGCACTTGTAGACTTATCAAGCACTATAGGAATAGGAGAAGAAGACCATAAAACATTTTCTAGTTTTCTTGATTGGATTAAAAACTATAATGATGGTGTATACAAAGAATGGGAAAACGCAGTTAAAGAGAAACAAAG
>UEXM01003183.1_pt1 | contig 10752 bp, 19 predicted proteins | sample 1796661 | NCBI WGS metagenome assembly UEXM01 (sample SAMEA4772469, study PRJEB27181) | metagenome
AAGTCGAACATCGCGCTCTCTAACATCGATGTTTTTTAACCCATCCATAAACTCATCAGCCAAACCAGGTTTTTCATCAGCCAAACGAGAAATGTTATCAGTTAAATCGCTCGTGTCTTTGCCAAAGGCCGTAAAATCTTCATCTGGAGAAACGACCGAAGTTTTGCCTGTACGCTGGCTCCAATCAGCCAGGGATTCACCTTTCTGGGGCGTTAAATTGCCTGCACCACCGCCGCCTGGGGGCTTGCGACCAGATGACTTAGTCAGAAAATCATCTCGGAACGAACCGCCTTCATCCATTAAGTCCAAGAGTTCGTCGACACTACTAAGACCACGTCTACGTGTCTCTGCTTCAAGTTCAGCCATCTGATCAGGCGTAAAGTTACGAGATGGTGGCTCTACCCTCGGAGTGCCTCGCATGTCCGTTGTGATGCCCTCATAGTAGTCCTGTTGACGCTCCATCATAAGGTCTTCAGGATCAAGGTCAGCCGCACCGCCGCCTGGGGGCTTGCCGACTAGTGGGTTACCGCCCCGAATGTCATCTACCAAACCAAGTTGACCGATCGTCTCAGTAAATGGTGCGGGGTTTATTCCCTGCGAAGTCATTCTTGCACGACGAAAAATTTCTTCCCTCACCTCTGGCGGTGCTTGCTCAATTCGGTCACGTAAATCATCCATACGTTTACGGAGTACGGATTGGGGCTGCATATCTAGGCCAGATCTTTGCATACCCGAAAAACTGAGTTCATCTAACTCACGAATAAGTTGGTCAGCTTGATCCTTAAAACCACCACCACCGCCTGGGGGTTTGCCGCCGCCGGGGGTACCTCTATCAGCAGGGCCGAAGTTGTCTTCTTGGATGCGCCCCATCTCTTCTGATGGTGAGCCACCGTAATAATCCGCAGCATGATCATCTTCGATCATCGCTATCTCACGACGAATCTGCATGTCGTCCGTGACCTCACCGGCCTCGACACGCTTTGCTAGATCGTTCATCTTCTTAGCGGCTTCGTCAGGAATCTCTTCTCCCGCCTCAGCAGCGCTCTTAAGCCAACCCTTGGACATTTTTGGTCCAAGCTTGCTCAAAAATCCAGGCAGCAAGAGCATCCCACCATACATGGCCGCCTCGCCGTACTTACCCTCTTCAGCCGCTAAACCACCAAGGACAGCCTCTCCACCAGTAGCGAATGGCTCCATGGCGGATTTACTCGCCTCTTCAGAAAGCTTTTTTATCGCCGGTCGATCACCAGCCAATACAGCACGACCAAACTCTTTGGCTCCTTCTGGATCAGAATACAAGGCCGCCTTTGCTCGTGGCTTGGCAAGCACTATATCTTCTGCAACCTCCTTAACAGCGGGACCCACGGTGGCACCAAGCTCACCTAAACCTTCAACTTCCTTGAACGCTTCCTTACCCATCTCCTTGGCTGACTTCTTTACACCACCAACAGTCTCTCGAAGAAACTCACTTGCCCGAGGTAGCTCACGAATCGCCCTAGATCTAAGATTCTCACGCTTCTCAATAGCCTTTTTCCACGCACGCCGTTGAGGGAGGCTTAGAGGTTTCCCCGTCTTCGGATCTCTTGTGGGTGCCGTAAATTCTTGGTAGTCGTCAGACATCTTAATTCCCTACTTCTTAGCTGGCGCAGGTACACCCTGAGTGGGTGCGATTGCGTCGTTCAGCATGTCCAGAACCTTCATAAGCCCTTCTGGAGGACCGTCATCACGGGCTACAACCTTGACGTCGTACTTGGCGCTGTTGTCGCTCTTACGGCTATTCTCGCTGTGGTTAGCCACAGAGCCGTGAACAGTAACGTCGCAGCTAAACAGTCCTGCATTGTACTTGGCGTGCGCTGTAAGCTCAGCCTTGGTGTCGGAAGTAGTCTTACTCGAAGTAGAAGACTTCACTTCCATGGTGAAGCGGACCTCGGCTTCCTTCACAGACAAGCTTGGCGTGTTGATGATTGCGAGTAGGGGAACCTGCAGGTCAACCTTCTCAAGAGTTGTTGTTCCATCTGGAGCTTGAACTGGCTTGTTAAAGCTAAAGTCCACTGTGCGGGCATTCATCTTGCCGCCGCCAGCGTCGTCCAGGCCGACGTCCTTGATGAAGTCAGCAGAAGCCTTAGCCAGCAGAACCTGAGCGCTACAGGCAGCCTTGAGAGGGCCACCAATAAGCTGGTCCATGGGAAGACCACCAAACTGAGATGACATGTTTACAAGTTGGTCTGGCATTTTATTTCCTATGGAAGCAGTTTAATTAACTGGTCGTCGATTCTTGCATAACCTTCTGGAGGCTCGCTACCCTTAAAAACCAGCTTCAGTTTAGCAGTGTTGCTCTGTTTATGGAACCAAGAAGAACTCGCTCCAGGCCGTATCATCAACTTACCCTTAGACTTGTCCGTCTCCAGGCCCGATATCTGAACTGACATCTCAACTTCGAGACGGTCAACGCTGAGGCTCTGACCCGTCGTAAGTGACTGTAACGGCACAGGAATATCCTGATCGACAAGTTTTCCATCTTGCCAGGTCGGCACACGCATCGTCACCATACGGGGTGTGTACACCTCTCTACCCGCGTCATCCTTGACTGGGTCCCCCTTGTTATCGACTTTGAGTTCCCAGAACTCCTGCTTCATTATCGAGTCGAGTTCGTGGCGCTCAGCAATGTCGGTAGCTGCCAGAACAGCAGACTGAATAGAATGAACAATGTCATCAAGAGAATGTTCGGACATAGATGCTCCCTACGGAAAATGAGAGGTTTACACATTAACCGGAGAACCCTTAGCCCTCATACGTCGGCTTCATCGCCTGAATACCCTTCTTGGCCTTACGTCTCGCTTGGAGGCCCTTAAACACGCTAGTGTTCTTACCGAACAACTTATTAGCTGCCTGACCAGGTAGCGTGCCGTGCATTGCAACAGTCGGCGCCGCAGCGAGATTGCTAATACCACCTAAAAACCCAGCCATAATAATCTCCTACAATCACTTACAAACAAAGATAACATAGCGATAACCACCAGTAAAACGACGCCATGAGATAATCAATCTCCCTTCAGCCCGTAATTATCCTTCGCCCACCCTGGACCCTTGAGAGAAAAATTAGTCGGTGCTATTTGTTTTTTCATATCAACTAAACAGTCTTCACATGACGGTATCGGGCCATCAAAGGGCATAAGCTTCTCAATTCGCTTATCGCAATTGTCACATTTAAAAAGATATAACGGCATGATAAAACCTCAAGAAAAACTGTTTAACTGTACTTCATGTGGTGCCTGCTGCGCCCACGTAAGAGAGACCCTGAAGACACTAACGCTCGTAGACGAAGACAAAGACTTCGACTTCAAGATTAAAGACGACGGATCGTGCGGACATCTAGTCCCCATCGTTAGATCCGACGGGGTCCCCGGCCTGGGATGCGCCGTCTACGGCGACAGACCCGTTATCTGCCGGCTCGAGCGCAACGTCCCCGCCCACATGACGACCGATGAGTACTTCGCAGTCACTGCCACTGTCTGTAACCACCTCCAGACCATCCATGGGGTACCGGACTCCTACAGGGTCCAGACAGAACGACGCGATTAGCGGCGTATTAGGGCCAGCCCAGCAGCCTTCTACGTTATAACAGAAGTAATCCTCCGCATTAGCGTGACTCATCCCCTTATCCACCAATATCTGGATACATCGGGACCGATCGTACAGAGCAAGCGGCAATGTGGAGCAACGAGACGCAATACCCACTAATGCGCCCTCAAATCCGTCGTACATCAGCGCATCTGGGTTTAATTCTTCTAAAAAGTGCGCAATTTCCGAAGATGTGGGGGAATCCTTCACGCTGACCACCCGTGTGGGATGATATGCCCCGGACCATAGGGGGTTTTCTGGATATTCAACTCCTTACCCCCACGATCTGCGCCCTTATAGGACGGATAGTCCTGCAATGCAGGGTCTGGCGTCCAATAAAACGCGATGACTTCCTCTCCTACGCGGCCCCAGTAGCGATTCCAGCCCCCCGAGGCGTAGTGATCGTGGATTTCTGCGTGCTCCGCAGGGATTCTCTCGCCAGAACTCCATATGTGCCAGCCCTCAGGCAAGTCGTAGAGGCCATCTTCGCCTAATTCCGCCATATCAGGCGACGCAGAACCCGAGTCGGCTGTCGTGGAGACCTCAGGGGCGCCATCAGGCAGCGGAATTGCAAGCACAGGGGGCGGTGCGACCTCTCCCACAGGGCTCCGGGGCGTGTCAGGTGCCGACTCCGAAGGCACCGCAGCCTCCATCGCAGTTAATCCGCGCAAGAGCGCGACTCGAGCCACAAGACGACGGTCTACTTCGATGCCGAACTCCCTCGCAGCAGCAGATTCGGCCACCATAGGGACCAACTTGTCTAAACGCTCAAGCATGACAGACTCAAGGTTAAGTTTTATCTCAGAAGATTTAGGTCGTGGCATAGCGGTCCTCTTTGGGTTGGACTGCGAACGTACCATGAGACGCCCTTCGTGGCAAGGTGGTAATACCACTGTGGTAAGGTAGTTGAGAAATGTGTTCGGTCGGGGAAAGGGTCCTCGGAATATGGATGTTACAGCACTTAAAACGGTATACCCTCCCCCCTTCCCACTCTCATCGTCCGGTCCGGAAACTTACCTCTAGCTACGCGCAACGGCGGGGTGGCGGATTCGGATTCACAGCTTAGTCGGATGTCGAGTTTCTCCCAGCGGTGGGGGCGGATTGATACGTAGTCGGCTTGGCGGATTGTCCGGTGGGCGGATTGATGTTGAGGTAACCAACAAGCGGCGTCGCTCACGCGACCAGTCTTATTCCGGAAGCCTCCGCGACTCCTTTCCGCTGATCCTTCTTGCGGTCATATGCGCCACTCGCATGACCGCTTGAACACTTTTTGTTTTTATCTTTGGTGTTCAACCAGAAGGCCAAGGTGTGTAATCGGTCAAAGCAGGGGTGCAACGCTGCGGTGCAATTCCTACACGATTACCCACTCAGCGAATGTCGCGCTCGGCAGGGCGGCTTTTTATTTTTATTCTTTGTCGCCCTGTCCGGTAAGGTCTTACCACGCGGGGCAGTAATATGGGCTTCGCCCAGCTTAGAATTTGAGGCCAAAATTCATAAGCTAAATGGCCCCCGCTCGCGAGCGGTGTGGTAAAAAGTACACGCGCCTGCGGGCGCGATGGCCGCTGTCAATCAACTGAGCTGATTGACTCGGGTGTCGACCTGGTCGGTCGACGGCGACACTTCTTTATTTTATTTTTCGGTGTCCGCATTTGCTTCTTACCCAACTTTTTAACTACTACTACAAATGTCCGGGCACGCCAGATGCTCTCCTTGTTCAGCATGTGAAACAAGGAGAACATCAATGTCATCCCAGGTGCTTCGTAGAGTCGCGTGCCACGGTCCGGTTGAATGTCTCCTTAGCTTGCCTAACCCCAGGAGGTCAGTCCCATGTAATCGTTCATATCATCCTTCCTTCCTCTCTTATTCTCTTTTTTCTTCTTCTCATTCTTCAAGTAAAGTGAGTCTTGTACTCATAACCATAATCAACAAGGAAAGTGTAATGCCTTCAAACCAACAAACTCGTAAGCTCTCACCAACTCAACAGAAAATCAACGCTCTGTGCGACGAGGTGAAAGCCAAGATTAAGCTCCTGCTCAGCGAGCCTTGGCGCAACCTCACCGATACTGAGGAGAACCGTGCAAAGGTTGAGCGCATGGTCAAGGGTGCCAGCGTTCAATACGGACCCCAACTCGTTCAGAGAGACACTGAGCGTACTTGGATGTTCGACGCTGCTCGCTTGATGTATACGCACAGACAGTCTCTTATGGACGGTCTTGACCTTGACGACTTCTTCTCGTCGGGAGAAACTTACAACGGTGAGACTCACTTGGCCATCAACGTTGACTTCGACACCTGGCTCCTCATTGTCAAGCGTACTATGCAAGGCATCGTAGGGCTCGGGAAGAAAGCTACTCCACAGCACCAACTGAAGCTCTGCTTTAACCTGGCTCGTGTCCTGAGACATGTTGAAACCTTCTCCTGCTGGCGCAACCAGGGTGTCAACAAGTTCACTGGTGAGACCTTCCTCTACAAATGGCCCCGAGAGCAGGCCAGCCTCAACAACAACTTCTACAACCTCACAGTTGTTGAGCGGACGTACGCCACAGATGACTTCAACTCCTTTGGTCTCTACTTCCGTGCCAAGCCTGTCCTGGAGGAAGACGAGTCCATCGACTTCGACACCCTCGACAACCCCGTTGACTTGAAGAAGGCCACCGTTCGTGAGCACAACAAGTCCGTCCGTGACTTGGGCAACATGATTGGAGAGTAAGCTCTCACCCGCTGGGTCACCTTGGCTCGGGCTGCTTCGGCAGTCCGGGCCTTTCTTTTGTACGAGAGGGAGGAAAAGGAATGTCTGCCGACATCTTTTTTATAGACTTATGGATACTTACTCTTCTCAGGTTCGAACGCTCGCACCCGGAAACACATACTCACTTCCGACGCACGTACTTCCAACCTCACCTCACCTGGGGACGGACCGCAGTCAGGCATTTACAAATCAGAGTACCGGCGACTTCTAGTTTATTCTTTAGCTTTCTGAATAAAGTTTTTAACTGTAACCCAGTAACCCAAACGTTACCCAAAGTGGGTTACACCATATGCCAGGTACATACTTATATATAAAGAAGTGTAACCACTGTAACCACATAATTGAATACATAGAAAATAAGCGCTCGTCAGTCAGGCGTATCAGCATCTATACAGTATTCATCGATTGTCTCGAGCTACTCAGCACTTCTATCTACCCCCTAAAAAAGTGGGTAACAGGGTTACACCTCGATAGTCCAGGTTGTTCCTAGCTTATCGCGTTACCACCTGCATGTTGGTGGTTACACCATGTCAAGACGCTACCCGTAGTGTCTATAAGGAAACACAATGACAGACACAGAACGTAAGCATGGTCGACTCATGTACTCAGCAATCCTATACAAAGCTCATGACGGGCCTTGGGGTGGTGGTGGCATCGGTCGCTTAGGTGCAGGATTCACAGCAGAAGAACACGAAGAGTTCCTACAACAATGCATCAACCAAGAAGAAAAAGGTTGGGAAGTGCGCATCGTAGATCCTGTAAACAGTGAATACGAAATGCGTGAGTGGGTACCTCGTACCGAAGAGAACGGGTGGTAAGACTTGATAGTCCAAGAATGTGTCGTGCGTAAAAGCATAAACCAGCGACACATGTTGTATGTCCAACTGCAACTATCAAGCAGGCGCTCAATGCCTAAACATAAATTGATCGACGACAGCCCAGACCACAAGCTGTTGCGAACCCACAACCGAGGCGTCCACGGTCAGGGACTTTGACTGACAAATCCTTCGGAGACAAACCCCCGAGGGTTGAGCAAACAATGAGCGGGCGTCCGGCTCAGTTCGCAACAACAACAGGGCGCACGTTCCAGGAGATCAAATGTCTACGGCTAATAAATGTAGAGTGTGCTTAGAGCGAGACATCGACGAGCTAACAAATCTCGATGGGCGATGCCGAAGCTGTCAACGTGACTCCTGTGTTGCAGCCGACAATTATATCTTCTTCCATGATTCTGTCGGCGACATGTACCAAGACATCGGGCAAGCTATCAGACATCTCGAAGACCTCTTGAAGACTACCGGCGGCCGACGTCACAGAGAACGCAAGCTCATATACACAAGTGCGTGGCTCGAGATCAACAACTACGCCGCGAACTGTGCGCGCCAAGCGATCATTGATCTGACTAATGCGAGTCACAATATCATGGCAGCAAAGCAACACCTGTCATCACCAGGATCCATCCACGAATACATCGAGGAGCATATCAAATGTACGCGGGAAACGAAGTAGGTCAGAACTATTACTGCCCACACTGCCTCAAAGACTTCGGTCGAGGACATCACTGCTGCGACTGTGACATAGAAGCAGACCGACTACCAACTCTACCCAACCAGGTATTGGCTAAGTGTATCAACCTCAAGTGTCGTACCTATACCTGGGACCATGATGACATCTCCGACTGGGTCGACCAGCATGGACGCATGAGGTTCTACATACCTGAAGAAGATGCGAACACATACAGCGGTGTGATCGACGTCCATCCTTTGATCGATCTCGGCACATACGAATACGCCCACAAAGAAAAGATCTGCTGCTCTCTCTGTAACGAAGGCGCAGCCTTCACAAACATCAGGAGCAATCATGCTTGAACCGAAAGGCATCCTACTTAAACCAATCAGCGAATGGACAGACAAAGAACTCCAGCACGCGGTCGATACCGCTCCACACTTCCGCAAGGAAGACACCATCAACATGGCGGTGTGGATGGGGTGTCATGCCAGAGACGAACTTGAGAAACGAGCCAATACCAAGGAGCAGTCATGACTAACGACGACCGAATCGCCTTGATCAACGACACAACAACCATCGACTCTCTGAGCTTCGCGCTGGAACGATCGAACAAAACCACGCACGGCAATGACCACTACAACAACTACTCGCTCGGTGACACTCAGATCACCGCTAGCGATTGGCAGCAACATTGGACCGAATCAGACCGCATGTTCGACGAGATGTGGAACGGCACAACAACACAGGAGTAATCATGCATAAAGTAGTTATCAATCAATGTTACGGCGGATTCAGCCTAAGCGCAGCAGCCGAGGCCGCATGGGAATCACGCACAGGCCGCGAGTTCGACTCATGGGATGTTCCACGTCACGACCCAGACCTCATCGCAATCGTTAAACTATTCGGTGAAGAAGCTGACGGCGATTGTGCCGAACTCCAAATAGTCACCATCACCGGCAATCAATACCGAATCCACAAGTACGACGGCGCCGAAACACTTTACACGCCAGAGACCACCAAGTGGATCACCATCGAACCTCAACCCATACCCGACAAAGGTACATCATGATCTGGGAACTATACGCCAGCATTCTCTTCAGCACATACACGCTGATGTTTCTCTCACTCTTCATCTCATAAGGACAACCCATGTCACAGATAGATAAGTACAAAAAGCTCTGGCTAAACAACAAAGCCAGTAAGCCACTGAGCAAAGCCGCACGTAAGCTCAAAGCAGAACGACGAAAGCAAGCAGCCAAGGACGCCGCCATACGCGACCGCAATGAGTACGGCTCAGCCTGGTACCGCTACGACCAAGGACCACGGATATGAAACTCTACCAAGTATATCGATGGGATCACACCGACGGACCAACGGTTCGCTTCTACGCCAACAAAGCAGAGGCTACACGAGCAGCCAAAACCTTCGTAAAAGAAACCAACAATGACACAGCGATAGAAGTATCCGTATTCAAACTACCCACAAAGAAGGTGGACCTAATCTACGCATTAAACTGTATAGAAGCAACAGATGCGCACTACAGCGCCACACTGGTTGCATCGTATGATTCAGAGGAAGTACCTCCCCCCATCTTTGAGAACTTCTATAACGATTGAGGTGAGTGATGCCACTCGCATACGTACCACCGGAGGAAGCCTTCGAGGTTTGCATTCAGTGTACCGAGGAGCAAATCCAACGGCACTGTGATGCTGCCCCTGAGAACGACCGCCGAGACTTCGACGACCAGGGAGGGCTTCAAGTCCCGGTGTACCACGTCTACAAGAACGGCAACATCAGCAACCGCATGACGTACTGGTACACGTTCGACGAGGCCGAGGGTGAGGACAACGAGTTCGACATCCGCGAACTGCCTAACTGGAGCGAGCACCCTTACGGTACGAGCTTCGATGTCCTTCTTCAAGAAGCCCTGGACCGTGGACTGGTCCGCATCAACAACAACCAACTGACCACCGTAGGAGGTGAGTGATGGAACCAAACATAGAAGCCCTCATGGATGCACATGACGAGGCGTTTACAACAAGACAGAGTCTTGCTTACCGCTATGAAAATGCCGGCGACGTACACCCGGCTGACCTAACCAAAGCCATGCAAGTAGAGGAAGACGCACGCATTGCACTGAACCAACTGCGACAAAAACTATCTGGGTTGTGGTCCGAAGAAGGTGAGTGATGAAGTACCACTACGACGGCAAATGGAACGACGAGCCTCAGATTCATGGGTGCTGGTTCATTGACACTGACGGTGTGACCGTTCTGCAATGGACCTGCACGAATGGAGCCAGCGGCGACATACTCCTGTCGGATGGTCGTGTGCTCAAAGAGCAGCAGTACGCTGGTCGTGCATTTGGATCGCACCCAGACCAGAACCCAAACATCGGGAAGGACTCAGACGGAGTCTACTTCTCAGTACACAACAACGAAAGCTTCAAGCTTGGAGGTAAGTGATGGAACGATTCTCAGTTTACTGGACCGATATCTCGGGCGAACAACATACCGAGTTCAAGTTCGAACCCATGTCAGCAGTGCGCTCAGCGATACAGCGACTGACTCGTGGACCAGGACGAACAGTAGTTCAAGAGATCAAGGTAGTCGATGTGTTCGATTGCCTATGCTGGCACTACAAAGACGGCGCAGTAGTGGACAACTAATGTCCGGTTACCCGCATTCACCCACAACTATTCAGGATACATACCCACATGTATGAACCACACCTCAAGCACATCACATACCTATGTGCAAACATGACCCACCTGACCGAGCACGAACTACCACTGGTCATCGCACGATGGCGGCACTGGAAGGGAACACCCAGCGATCTCATCTACCTGGCTGGTTACCTGCACGGACAAGGGA
>UEXM01003184.1_pt1 | contig 10747 bp, 14 predicted proteins | sample 1796661 | NCBI WGS metagenome assembly UEXM01 (sample SAMEA4772469, study PRJEB27181) | metagenome
CCACGGTAGCCTGGTCGCCGTTCCCCTGTGTCATACTGACGTTGCTCTAGTGCAGACATAACCGGATCAAAGTCAACCTTGCGCTGCTCAAACAGCATCTGCTGTAGCAAGCCGCCAAGGACCGGATCTGTCCGACCTTGCGCGTCTTCTACCCCTGCCGCCTGCAGAATCCCGCGGATCGCTCCGGTTGGGCCACCTTGGAAACCACCAAGCATAGCTTGTTTGGCTGCGATCTGTTGTCCTTGCTCGCCCGACAGCAGGCTCATGACGTTCTGACCTTGGTTCTGGAAACCACCAGCACCGCCGCCGCCGCCGCCCATAACGCCAAGAGCGTTCATAGCGAGACCTGCTTTGCCACCAAGACCTGCGCTTAACAAGCTGCCGATTCCAGTCTCAAACGCCTGTCTCGGATCGCTTCCGCTTGCCAAAGCTCCTAGTCCGCCACCAATCGCCGCGCCAACAGGCCCTCCTGCAACCATGCCAACGAGTGCGCCGATGGAGGAAAAGATATCACTCTTGTTTTTGTCTGCTTCAGATTCTGCCATTACGCTTCTCCTAAAAGGGCTTCCGGCGCGGTTACCAATATACTAACCCCAGTAGCTTCTGACCCGGTCCATGAATCACCGCAATCAGGGCAGTTACCATCTGGGTAGGACGCAACCTCTTCAGGCGTATCGACCGCATTATCACAAGATGCGCAGTGAATTAAGTCCTTGCTTGTAGAAGGTTTCCACCGTGTCCCGTTACCCAGTGTAATAATATGTTCATCGCTCATGTTGTAACCACCGTAACTGTGCCCACTGCGCTTGTTCCTGTAGAACCACGAGCATGAGGCGTGTTGATTAATGTTATCTTAACAAACCCTGCCTGCTGAAACAATGCCCCTGTTTCAAGACCGCTGTCGTCAGTCTGTAAATTGGTTAATGTTAACTCTGTAGCCCGGACATCTCCGGGGTTTTGCACTTGTTCTAAGAAAACAGAGAAAGCACGAATAACCTCCGTAAAGTATGTCTGCTGATACTGCGACGGAGGGATTGGAAAATATGGACGGGAAAGACGACGAGACATTACCGCCTCCCGTCTGATCTAATGTCGATGCGAGGCGAACCTAGTCTCCAATCTACACCTAATTCATCCGACGAAATTTTAAACCTCATTTGCCTGCCACGAAGCCGGAAGTATAATTGTTCAGTTCGATTATCTACAGATGCCGCCTGCGTTTTTACAAACGCATCTGTTTGAGAACGATTATATGTACCGTCTGGAGCATTCTTTACATCAAGTGTGATGTTTACATCAGGCAAAGTAGCCGTTGATGCTTTGAAATCTACATCAGGGATCATTCTTCGAAGAAGCATGAACTGTTCTCCGTCTCCAATGTCTATTGGACTTGATTGTATATACGCAGGAATAGCCGAAACTGGATCCGTTGTTCCGTCGTCAAACCCAATCTCGTGTTCATACAAGTAACCGTCGGTGTTTGCAGCAAACGGGAAGTCAAAAATACCACGGTCAATCCAAGCAGTGCGGCCCATGCTGCCGTAGTACCAAACTTTTTCTGAGTAATTATAGACAACGTATCGGTCTACTTCATTGCTATTTGCAGAAGGGTAGAACCACCATATCTCCGAATGCTGTGTGTTAAGAGCCGCATTAACTTTTTCTATTTGGCCGTCATTCAAATCAGAAAATACAAAGTCTCGTACCATGCAAGGCATTCTTTGGACAGCACCGCTGTAGACGTAGAACTCAGATTGCCCCATCCAAAACACGTTGTCGTCAACTGCAACCGCCGCATTCGGCCCCGCAATAGTTATATTCTCTGACAAAGAGTTTACACCAAATGTAAACGGTGGTCCTAAAAACTGCATAGAATACAGAGTTGTGTCTGTAAAAACAAGAATTTGTTGGCGAGTTTCAACGGCGGTTACAATCTCAGAACCCGAGCCAAGCCTTAGTTCGCCAGCAGTATTTGTTGCGGTTGTTTGCCAATCTGTCAAGGATTCTTGAGATGAAAACCTAATGGCAAGCGGGTCTTGTACGCCGGGGTTGGATTCCGTATCACAACCAAAAGCCAAAACGTGCCTGTCGCGATCTGAAACAAGAATTTGCTTTGCTACTGTGGGAACGGATGTACCACCAGCCAACGAGGTTATATCTACGGCGCGAGAAGAAAGCGTTCCGGTCTGGTCCCAGTAATAAATGCCGCCATCTCGCACGTTCATAATCAGGTCTTCGCCAAAGTTGTCGTGTGTCCAAAGTCTTAAAGTGTTCGTAACAACGCTGTCTGTGGAACTAGATCCCCAACCACCACGACTCCACGTTCCGGCACCCCAACCTGAACCGGAAATCTCAAGGTTTAAACCCGTGTTAATTTGATAAGCTCCAACAGCACTAGAGCCGCCATTTCCAGAATCTGAACCGGAAGCCACTACCAAAGTCGGAGTTAACTGACCGTTTACAGTTATATCAGATATAGGCGTGTTTTCTTCTCGGACTACAATCTTATAACTACTGGTGTTTACAACTTCTGTAACGTAATATTCTTGGTTTAATACGTTTGCAGTTACATTTCCACCTAAACTAACCGCATCTGTAAATGTTACAAAGTCGTTTACTACTGCACCGTGATTTGCGTCTGTAACCGTTACCTCAGAAGACCCGCCAGTCGCTGCAAAAGTAACGGCCCCAGCACTTGTAGTGGCACGAACGGGAGTAATATCGTTGTAAAAACCACCTTCGTCTATGTAGTATTTTAAATTTGTACCAAGCCCTAAGTACTGGTCTCGACTTAAAGAAACCCACGGGTGCAAAGCGCGACATGACCCTAAAAAAGAATTTGAAGAACTTTTTTGCCAGCCGCCAATCTTTTCAGGGAAACCTTTTTGGAACCGGACATAGTCAACATCAAACCAACCGCCTTCATTGGTGTAGGCGGTTACTTCGCGGTTTACCCCCGGTTTGAATTGTAGCTTTGACAGCGGCATTTATCACGAAATCTCTTCATAAGTTACGATCATTTTGATGTCGTCAGCTGCGCTAGCAGTTGCACCAAGCGAAGTATCTTCCTCCAAGTAAAGTGGGGTATCTTTTGTAATTACGTCTAAGTTAGTGTTGATCGCCACTTCTTTGGCTTGAATCAACTCGGTCTGAGTGCCACCCAAAGAGGCTTCACTATACAGACTAACCGTAATGTCCGCGGCGTTGGACCCGTCTACGTTAACTGCGCGAACCAGTGTCACTCGCAGCACTTTGCTAGAAGATGCCGCGTTGTTAAGGATATTTGTTGCACTTGTGGTGGTAAGACTGGTTGTACCAGTCCTACCAATCATGCTTGTTATGTTAACTATGTTGGGCGCAGCCATGTCGCTCTCCTATCCGAATATCATGCTGAAGGCGAGTGCCTTACCTGTTGACGAGAAGTCTGAAAACTCAAGAGTTCCTGACCCGTTGGTTGTTACTGCTTGTCCTGAACTGCCATCCGATGTCGGTAGAGTGAACGCTGTGACAAACGCCTGTAAGTTGGTGTCAAAAGCTAACACATCTGTGCCAATCGCAACACCAAGATTCGTCCTAGCATCCGAGGCCGTGCCACCACCCGTGCCACCATCTGCAACCGCCAAGTCTGTAATACCTGTGACGGAGCCGCCAGTAATCGTGACATTGCTCATCGCTAGAGCATCCGTAAGGTTTATTACCGCCGCACCCGCACCCGCACCGTCAGAGTAGATAAAGGCATTGGTGCCGTCAGCAATTGTTACGTTCGCGCCAGCCCCCTGCGTAAAGGTACAGCTTTGACCCGAGCCGTTTACCACAAAGTAGATGTGCTGACCGTCGCTTGGCGAGATTGTAATTGTGCAAGCCTCGGTGGCTCCACTTAATACTAGCGTCTTGTACTGTCCGTCAGATAACGACCCATCTGATGTCAAAAGAGTGTGAGCCGCGCCAGAAGCAGACAGATCAATCGTCCCAACGCCGTTGGTTAGACGGTCCACAATATTTAAGTTGTTGTTGGTGGTCGTACCCCAAGTGCCCGATTGCTCACCGTTGCGAATAAGCTCTATACCACTGTTATTTGCATATGTACTCGGCATGGTTTTTCCTACGCAGCTATGATTTCTGTCCAGAGTGTGTCTTCATCTGGAATAATTCTACCCCAAACTACCACACTTCCTACTTGTCCGCTAGCTGCAACACCCGTTAAGTTTACAACCGCTGTACCTGTGACTAAAACGGAGCCAACTGCCGCAACTGCTTCAGGAGTAAATGTTATGGGTATAACTGCGGTGGTTCTCTGAGTGACCTCACCAACAGAAGCCGTGGCTCCCAAACCTGTAACCGATACATTTGCATCGCCTGAAACAAGAGGGGTTCCAACAGCGCCTGTCGCTTCGATACCAGTCACAGGAACAACGGGACCAAAACCAGGGATAACTGTTACGCTATCGACCTCACCCGCCGCTTCAACGCCCGTCACAGGAACAGCGACTCCGGAACCAAGGACGACTGTCACCCCGGCAACAGCGCCTGTTGCTTCAAGCCCCGAAACCGCGATGACCTGATCCGTAAAGACCAGTACAGAACCGCTGGATGCAGTGCCTTGAACCCCCGAAACACCTACCGCGGTAACGGGGCCATCATCAGCTATGGCGGTAGATGTTAAAGGAAAAAAGCCGAGCATCTATCTATACCTTGTCGTTAAGGGGTGTCCCCTTCGGCCTCAAAAGGCGGAGGAGCAGACCATGTGTCCGCATCAGCGTCATACACCCAACCTGCTTTTACATCCGCAGGGCACGACACAAAGTCTTTGTGAAGGCTTGGATGAAACCTATCCTTGTAAGAAGAAACCACATCAACCGCAGCGTTGTTTACAAGTCTACAATACATATCAATACTCCACTATTACGCAGCCGTCAGCGCCAGAACCCCAAGAATTATTTGCTCCTGTACCGCCGCCGCCACCGGGCCAACCGCCACTTCCGGCATCTCTACCGCCTCCGCCGCCATTTACTCCAAACGCAGCAGTACCGCCCGCACCGCCCGATCCAGTGCCTAGAGTGTCTATAGATTGAAAAGAACTGTTAACGGATATAAGTGCGTTGGTTGTTGTGCCATCATAGTCCCCGACTTTGTAAAAAGATCCTGTAAAACCCGCGATTGGTCCACCAATAAGTGAAGTTCCTGGGGTGGATGAATACCCAAATCCCCCGCCTGCGCCTCCACCGGGAGGGCCATAAGCCCCTGTGTTGCCTGACCCGCTGTTTGCGATTCCAGGGGTGCCATGTCCAAATAAGCTCGCGGAACCTCCGCCACCGCAATAACTACCCCCGGCTCCACCTCCGTAATAATTGGCATAACCCCCTTGGCCTACACCGCCCTCATGATAACTTACGTCATTTTGGCCCACGCCCCCAGTGGCGCTAATCAAAGAGCCGAAAGAAGATGTCCCGCCAGAAGTGCTAGGAGCGCCGCCTTGGCCTACCGTAATAGCGTAACTTGTTCCAGCCTCTACATCAAACTCTCCAATAGCAAACCCGCCGCCGCCGCCGCCGGCATTCGCAGAGCTGCCGCACCCGCCGCCGCCTGCACCCCAAACTCGAACTCGAACAGAAGTAATTCCCGTAGGAACCGTGAACGTGTAAGAGGCTCTAGAGGATCCATGAATGCGAATTAAACCTGTCCCAAATGTTCCAGACGCCCAGTTTCCTGTTGAAGGGCTGGAAACGCCGCCTCCACCGCCGCCGCCGCCGCCACCAGCTGTTACAACTGTTCTAGTCATTTTTATTCTCCCTCATAACCCATTACCTGAACAACGCAATCGTTGTTGCCAGAGTTGTAAACAACTACACGGTCATTGTTACTCAAAACCAAACCTGTTCTTTCGTATTGAGAGAAGCCAGTTTTCTGCTCGAGAACACCGTCAGCACCCACGTTCAATATGTTTGATTTAACGCCACTAACAACGCCGCCATTGCTTGTAATTGTGGTGTCGTCAGTGATTTTTTTGTAATCATCCGAGCCAAAGTAATCCGTGGACCTCTGCCATGTCTTCAAGTCCGTAGAATAATATGTGTGCGAAGCCGTGTTGTCGTTATAGCGCATAAACACAAGCGCCCAAAGAGGCGAAGCCTTTGTTCCAATGAACGTACAACGAGCCGTGTTGTCTTGGTTTAGTGAGAACTCAAACGGAGAAGCAACCGTCAAAGACAAGTCAGTATGAACAAGCCCGTAAGCGTCCCCTTGGGCACCACCAGCAGCCACACTAACCGTTGTGTTATCAGTCATAGCATCAACAGCCGTAGGGGCGTTCAACGTAGCCAAGTACATCTGGCTAGTGTTTATATCGTAATAACATAAGTAGTGAAGCGAGTCTGAGGGGTTGTACTGAAAGTACACCACTTGGCCTCCCCTTCGGGTGCCGCCACCGAGATTCCACCAAAACAGTTTTCTATAACTTTCATGAATCATATCACGCGCCATGAGGCTTGGACCTGCGTCGGGGTTGTGAAATGTGTCCCCAAAGAGATTGATCGCAAATCTGTTTTCACTACCACAACCCTCTCCAACGGCCACTTCATTTTGTAGGTGGAGATAACGATAGTTGTAGGTGCCGGTTGGATCTGCGGGGTTGTTGGTAATAAACTGATAAAACCAACTGTTGCCTGTTTGGCTGTTAGTGCCATAACTTGTATCTTCTGGGCGACACATCGCAGCATACAAATAACCGCCATTTCCAACACCGAGGACGTACATACGTTCGGTTGCCCACGGGTCTACTGCGGCTCCGCGGTCATAGTGACCTAGACCCGAGCTGTTGCTGTTTCCTGTATTGGCTCCGTTAATTACACGGTTATAGTAATCTTGTTCTGACACTTCATCAACGGTTTCATCCCAGAAATAGGTGCGGTTATTGGGTGAGGCAAGAGTTTGCACGCGCTCTGCGCCAGCACAAACATTTTTCCACGTCTCATAAGGCATAAACGTATTAGAAGTCATATAGTACTTAGTCTGACTCGCAAATGAGTAAGTCGTAGTGTTGCTGTTAACATACGCCTCGAACTGAGAGTCAAAATTTGTAGTCGTGTTGTTGGTAGTGTCAAAGAAACTAAACCGACCAACATACGTTGCAGCGGGGTCCGACAAAGTCGTGTTTCCTGCAATGTAATCCACATACCGCGAGTTGTACGCCTCTGTTGCAAGGGTAGTGGACAACGTAAGCGGGTTGGACCCATCATCAATGTGAAGATAAAAGTCTGTCCCTAACGTAGACTGACCAACCACCGAAACAGAGGCCTCGGCCCCGCTGGTGTTTTTGTAGATTTCCGCGGTGGATTTTGAAGCAACCTTTTGTTTACCTAAACGACCATTTGCCATCGGTTCAACCTTTCATAAAGTATACAAGGCCTTGGCTCACACCGCCGCCGCTGGCGTTAGCCCATTCAGCCTCTGTCGCGCCTGCGGCAACAGTTAAAACTTGACCCTCAGTCCCTAGAGAAACAGGGATGTTAGCCGCGATATCGCGCCCGTCCACAGTACCGCCAACAGTGATGTTACCTGTAGCCGTGACATTTGTAAACGAAGGAGACGCGACCGTCGAAAACACAACACCAGTCAGGTCCATGTTAGTGCCCGCGCTGTAAATCTGCGCGGAAGAAAACTGCACAAACGTAATGTTAGTCGTACCAAAGATAATCGTACCCTCGGTGTTCATGACATACGTCTCACCCGCACCAGAAGCACCTTCTTGAACGAAGAACGCATCACCTTGGCCTAAAGAATCAGGGTCAGACGGGCTGTATGTGTCCGTATCTGTGGAGCGCGTCATAACCCAATTCGTAGAGACAGAGCCCACGTTGGTAACAGTGTAGACGCCGTTCTGAGTCGCATCGGTCTGTTCGTACACAAGAACGCGGTCATTAACCAGCATCGTAACGCCGTCAATAACCAGAGCCTCTTGAGTACCCGCGTTCGTAAGAGTAGCGCCGACACCACTAGACCCGTTGTCATATGTGACCGTGAGGTTGCCCTCTTTCTCAACACGAACAGGATCATGGTAGTGAATACCCGCCGCAGCGATAGAATCAACGTAGCCTTTCGTTGCAGCTTGGAGTGTGGTCGTCGGATTGGCCGGGAGCACCAGCGCCCCCGTCATCGTATCACCGCTCTTGTTCAAGACATCCGCTGCGGCGACGGTGATAAACACCGTCGCAGAGCCGCTCAAGTTAATCGCAGAGCCGCCGCTTGAGCTTTCTTCTACAGAGCGACTAAGAGTGGTTCCGGTCGCGGTGTACGTCCCTGTCCCAATCTCCCAGTTATTGCCGTCCTCAATAACATACCGCACCGTCTCAGAGTCAGAAACTCCCGCAGCCGAAAAACCCTGATAGCCTGTAACGGCTGTTCCAAGTGTGACGACCCCCGTACCAGTGGTCGAGGTCGTCATACGAGCGCGGTTTACAAAGGTGACCATTAATAACCTCGTTTAGGCAATACGAATGATAGCGTTGCTAGCGTCCGCCGCTGGAAAGACAATCTGGAAGTCACCTGAAGTAGATGATTTATCCGAACCAAAGTCCAAGACAATTACAGACGGGTCACCCGCGGCTGTGTCGTTATAAATCAAAGCACCACGCGCTGTGATTGTCGCCGACGTAAACGTAATATCCGCAAAGTCTGTCAACGCTGTTGTACCAGATGTTGTCGGAGTTACGTTCGTCAGAGCACCACCACCCGCGGTATATGTACCCGAGTTTGCTACTTCGTTTGAGGCGGTGTACGCAGTTGTAGACGCATCAAACGAAGCGTTGTTGTCATACAATGCCAACTTGAACGAATCACCTGTCGAAGTAGTGAAGTTGTGTGTGCCCACCATCAATTCTTGCTTGAATGATGTACACATAAAGTTGCCGCTAAATGCCATGTTAGAGTCTCCTTATAAGCTCGGCCATATCAGGATGACCCGCGTCTTTGAGAGCATTATACACAGAAGTACGGTCGCTGTGAATAGCTTGCCTCATATAATAGGCCACCAGTTTTTCCAGATGCTTCGAGTAGGCACGAGCCTGATCCCTGATCGCTGGATGCGCTGAGTCTGAAACTGCGATGATTTTCTCCACGCATTGTTCAGACAATTCATCGGGCGTTAGCCCGCGGTTATCTGTTGTATTAACCTGAACTAAAGATTCGGACTGTGGAACACTTAAATCTAGTTTAAACATTACTGCTTCGCCCTTATAACTTTACCTGTACGGTACTCATCCGTTGTTTCTTTCGCTTCGCCCAGCATCTTGATTCCTATAATGGCTTCTTGGAACCTCTGAGTGTACATAGCCATAACATCCTGCTCACCCTTCATGTAAATGTACGCCTCAATAAGAGCGCCATACAAAAGAGCCATTTCAGCGTTTTCACTAAGCCAAGTAGTATTATCCTCTCCATCCAGAGTAATGCTACGAGGACGATAGAAATAATGAAGCTCTGCGGTATACGACTGATCCGGCGTAGGAGCCATTAAGAAATTGTCTACATCAAACTGGCAGTAATACTTCGGCTCTCCTGTAGTTGTTGGATCCGGATTATACGTCTGAACAAAACTCGGATCTTTAAACTCAACAAAGAACTTGTCTCCGTTTGTACCTGTCATGCTTAACGAAAACGGCGCAAGAAAATCCGAGGGAACTTTGATATATTGACCTGACGCACTCGTCAAAGCGGTTGCGTTTTTACGAAACAGGCTAAGTTGCACATTCTTTAAGATGCGCTCTTCAGACAAACGAATAAACAAGGGTATGTTACGAACAAACCCCGTCTCTTCGTATTCAGTGTAATCTTTAATAGCTTGTTTAAGCTGCGCGTATGTAAAACTCATGTTGTCACCACCGTTACTGTTCCAACGGCCCCTTGAGCGACCAGGTTATCTGGAGGACTTAACCCTGGGATATAAGCAAATCCCACTGGATTCCACCCCCACTGCACTGCCCGTTGCTCGGAAAGCTGCGTCTCAGGACGAGGATCTCGTAAGGCTTGGGGATCTGGGTAGGCTTTCGGCGGGTACAACTGTGGATGCTTAGGCTCGAACTCGTCCGGCCCAACCTTGGCCCCCGTCCACTCCACCTTCATCTCACGAAGACGGTAACGGCGACCAGACCGATCAGATATACCCCAAGCATTTTTCCCACTAGCGTATGCCATTACACCCTCAAGTAGCTCAAACTAGGTTGCAGTTTCAAAGGAGTCCGACCCTGATCCTCGTCTGCCGCTCGTTGGAACTCTTCTTCATACACCGACTTCAGCATCTGAACACGCTCCGGCGCTCGTTTCATAGCCATGTAATAAGCTAGCCCTGCAACCATACAAGGGAAAAAACGAAACGGCATATCTGTTGTATCAACCAAAGAATCGGCATCTTCAATCCGACGGACATAATAGTAAATCAACTGATCCGTTGAGTTCTCTGGTACAGCCCAAAGGTTGATCACAGGGTCAATCTGTCTATCCAACCAATACTGACTGGTCCGACCTTGAGTGGTCTTGTTCGGAAGCGTTGCATATTCACCACGGCTAATACGCTCCACCTCAAAGTCCGTACCATCTCGGCGAACCACAACATCAAGAAGATCTACCACATCGTCCAGCAACGTCTCCTGCGCTTGACCTTGGGTAAGGGTGATCGTCCCCTGCTTAACTGTCCACAGGTTTAACCCACGGTTAGCCCAGTCTGCAAACATCAGATTCAAGGACCTACGCGCCG
>UEXM01003191.1_pt1 | contig 10729 bp, 15 predicted proteins | sample 1796661 | NCBI WGS metagenome assembly UEXM01 (sample SAMEA4772469, study PRJEB27181) | metagenome
TTAGTATATTAAGTGTGAATAGTAAGTCTTGTGTGTTTAGTAAGAATAGAGTGATTATATAGAGAGTGTTTAGAGTGATTAGTATGTTTAGAGTGAATAGAGTGATTAGTATGTTTAGAATGATTAGTAAGAATAGAATGATGTGTGTGATTAGTGTGATTATAAATAATATACACGATTTTGAAAAACTTGTCAAGTCTTTTTTTTAAACTTTTTTTTTATTCAATTAACTGGTCTAATGCTGAATTTTCTTCTTCTGGAGAGACTTCATCGCCGATTTCATCATTTTGGGGCAAATTGTCTTCAATATCACTTATATTTTCTTCCTCTTCTGACTCAACATCAACATTCGTATTTGGGCCATCGCTGAAGAATTCTTTTTCATATCTTTGTGCCCATAGAACCATGTTTATCTTAAAATAAATTTTAAATAAATCTCTTTCTGTTAATTCTCCTGCGGCATATTCTTTATTATTGATTACAACAGGCTTATTAATTACATCGTCTTTTTTAATAAGAGGATAGAATCTTCGAAGGGCTGCACCAATTTGTTTATAGGATTCTCTACTAAATCTCTGAAGTCCATCATCTTCATCTTCATTTTCATTTTCTAATATTTCCCCGTCTTCACCAATTGAGAAAATTTCTTCTTCAGTATCCTCTTTGGGTTCTCTTGCAATATCTCCACCAGAATCTTCAAGATCTTCAATACTGAGCTTTACAATACCATCTTCTTCGTCACCCTCTTCATCTTCTTCGTCTTCATAAGTAAATCCTTTATCGACAAAACTTTGACCGAGAGGAGTGGGTTCCCTATCAGCGTCCATAATTTTAAAATCTTCATTAGCAAAATCTAAAATATACTCTAGGTAAGTTTCTCTGTCTTCATGTTTTGATGACAAATCAGTATAAGATTGTTTAAATTCAGGATTACCCTTTGGGTTCTTGAAGTCTCCGATCACTGCCTCAATGAAATGTCCTAGTTGATTGAGAGAAAAGTATTCGTATTTAAACGTAGGAGCTTCAGATAAAAGAGATCTAATGATAGATCTAACATATTGTTCTTCTTTAAGTTTTCTATTTTTAACAATACTAATTGCTTTGCGGATATTTTCACGCAATATTTGTTCTTTAAGAAAGTTTTCTCTATTAATCATCTTCAATAATTCTCCAGAATTCATAAACTAATTAGTTAGTTAATTTTTCTTTTTTCTATTATATGTTTTTATACCTTTTACTTTCGGTATTTCGCTTTTAAAATGTTTAGGCTTCATTCCTAGTGGGAGAGAATATCCGAAACCACCGGTCACAGATACTTCTTCTAAATCATCGGAAGTGTCAAGGTCATTTGAGTCTTGATGTTGATGAGGTTCCATATATTTCCCACACAGACATGGCTGCTTTTTTTGGCCTAAATCACACTTAGGACATTTTTTTGGACCGCTAGTCACGCCACCGGGTCCAATATCTACCCTCAATTCTTCAAGTTCTTCTTGTGTTTCTTTTTCTTTATAAATCTCTTCTATAATTGAGAAAATTGTTTCTGACAGGCTCGTGATGGACTCGTTCATTTTATCCTTTAGCATCTCATAGATTTCTTTATCAAACCACCCCATGGTATCTTTAAAGTCCTTTGGAGTTGGGTTTCTCATCATATTTCTGATAGATGTTCCACACATTTCTTTTTTATCATCATTGGGAGTAATACAAACATGATCTGCAATTTTTAAATAAATTTTGTTATCGAAGGTTTCTAAATTATTTTTATTTTTCTCATATGATGAGTAATGGTCCGAAGATAGTCTTTTTTCATCCTTCTTTCCGACGATAAAAGTTAAAACATCGTCATCTGGAGAGAAAAAATCCTCAAGATCTTCCGACCTGTACATTCTTGATACTTTTAATATTTTATCCTCTGGGACACCATGTCTAATCATGATCTTTTTCTTTTCTTCAAAGTTCAAAGGAGATTTTTTACTAGTTTTAGCATCCGATGTCGCGATATAAACATTATCTGATCCATAATCAGATTGCAATTTTTTAAATACTTCATAATGGTGCCTGCCCATTGGTTGGAATCTTCCCGGCCATACAAATATTTTTCTTTTTGCTTCTTCTTCTTTTTGTTCAATTAATTTATCAAGGGGTGGAATACCTTTTCTTCCGTATTTAAATAAGCCTAGAATCTGGTTTATAGGCGCAAAGTTTCCTGTAAATTTATAAGACCACCCATCATGATCAAAAACAAAGCCTTCAGCAGCAGTTGAAATATTCTCAATGCTTTTAAGCTTGTTCATTTGCTTCTGTAATATCTCTAGGGCATCTTCATTGCCAGATTGTTCAATTGCTTTAATTGCTTTCGATACTTCTTTTCTTAATCTTTCAGTTTCTTTTTTATTATCAAGAACAAATAAGCTTTCTAGACCTTTAAGCATTTCCACTGTAAAATCGTGAATAGTAGATTCAATAGGTTCAATTGCATCTTTTAAAATTTCATTTGAATTATTTACAATATAGGTTGCAAGATTCCGGTCTTCCAACGAGGCCCCTTTTATAATTGTATTAGGCTTTAATTCTTTAGGCATATCATCCTGACCATAGGCCGATCTATATGAGGGGTTAGAAAAAATAATTCTTTTTAATAAAAGCTTCTCGGTTTCCTCAAGACTCCTGCCAGTTTTTTCCTCTTCGCCCTCTTCTTCTTCGCCCTCTTCTTCTTCGCTTTCTTCTTCGTCTTCCTCACCATACAAATCTGAGTATTTTTCTCTCATTATAGATAAGATTCTTGCCATAACATATTCAATAACCATTTGGCCATCGGATATACCTTCAGAGGAAATTTCATCTTCTATTTCGGACATGGCCTTGCTTAAAGCTTCTTTATTTTCTAAAGCCTTTAGTCTAAAAACAGCATCCATTTCAATTTTAAATTTATTGTCTGCAAGATCTTGTTGGACTTTTTCAAGCTCATCAGCGAGTGTATTTGCATGCTTTGAGACATCTTTTTGCCCAGTTATAACTTCACCAGTATCTGGATCTATAATTTCTACTTCAATGGCCGAGCCTGTCTCTTTGTCAAACTCCGCGCCTCCACCCCTATGGATAGAGACTAATTTTGAATCATAGTTAATAACATTAGCAGTTTCTGGGTTGATTACCTCTGCATTATAATAAATGTTGGTATCTGGGCCAAAAATTTCTTCTTGTTTGGCTCTAGGCATCTGCCTTATAACACCTTCGAAGTCTTTAAGAGCTTGTTTAAAGGATTTTTGTAAAGACTTGTTGAAGGAAAACTTGGCAGCTAATTGTCCAGCGTCCATTCCGCCAGACTTAATATTAGTCTTATTTCTTGCTGCCTTGGCTCCACCTTCTGCAAACTCAAGCTCTTGATTCGGTACAGAAAATGAAATATATAAATTTTGACCATCGGTCTTTTCAGTTCCCTCAAGATTACCTTCTGCGGCATCTTGAAGAATACTCTTTATTTGACCAAAAGTAAGACGAGGATTGTCATATAAATGGCTCATATGTCCAGCAAGACCACCCATATTATTCTTCCTTATTTTCTTCTAATAGATTTAATTTTTCGTTGAGCGCGGCGTTTTCTTCCATAATAACTCTATTTTGCTCTTCCAATTTTCTATAACCTCTTCTTAGGTGTGTTAGATTTTCCAAAGCTATTTCAATTCTCTGCCTCTCTTTTATGGTTCTAGGATTTAGGCTTTCTAGGACTTCTTTAATGGTCCTAGCGCGAGACAGCCCTGTAACTTTAGCTTCTGATAGCGTGCCCTGCTTCCACTCACCCATAAGGAATTTTCTTGTCATGTCATTAAAACTCATTTTATTCTTCTTTTTTAGCCACTTTTCTCGGCTTTCTTTTTAGAGATTTTTTTTGCTTTGTTTCCAAATTTTTTAATTGTGGAGCTGCAAGTTCGTGAGAGTGCACAACCTCTGTTTCAGCCGCTGCTTTTGCTTTTGCTTCGGCTGCTGCTTTTGCTGCTGCTTTTGCTTTTGCTTCGGCTGCTGCTTTTGCTGCTGCCTCGGCTCTCGCCTTAGCTTCTGCCTCATCTGCTTTTTTTTGCGCTGCCGCTGCTTTCAATGCCTCTTGATGTTCTGTAAATTCTTTTTGTGATTTAAGATATCTTAAAGTTCTTTTTCTTCTTTTACCCATTTTAAAGGCTCCTTTTTAAAACTATGCATTTTATAAATAGTTTGTTTTTTAACTTGAACCCGTAAATTCTGTATTAGTGTTGGTACGCAGGCTTTGCTTGCCCTTTGTTCCTAATCTAAATGGCACTTGTTCAGACGTTCTAGATCTCTGAACTGATAAATTTTGTATTCGATATGTATTAAAAACATATCCAAGATTTTTTGATTCTATAAGATTGACAGTGGGATTAGAACCTGTGATTGGTCCCGGTGGTGGAGTTGGTGCCGCTGAAATGACTGCATTTATATTTCCGCTTAGACTATTTATACCATCAGTAACCGATAAATTTGTGGTGAATGTTCCAGACACATCCGGAACAAATGTAAATGTATCGCCAAATCCCACATTACCGGCCAAGTCGGTAGCTATAGATCCAGACTGTAAGAAATATAAGTTATTAACTTCTAAATCGCTTAGGGTTCTTGTCCAAATTGCAAATTCATCCAATGTGCCTTGCCAATATCTTCCAGATGCTTGATTACCTCCGAACCACATTGGAATAGTAGCCGCTGAAAACGCGACGGGAAAACCGGTATCCGTTGCAACCAAAGAGCCATTATTAAATATTTTTACAGTTGATCCATTTCTTGTAATTACTAGATGTGTCCACACTCCGGGCAGTAATTCAGTAGATGTACCAAAAGTCCACCCTCCATCCCCGGCTACAACCCGATATGAATTAGATCCGCCTGAATCATTTTCGAGACAGAAGCCTCTTTGTGACGATTGATTACCAAAAATATTTACAAAACCACTCTGAGAAGCTCCCTCTTTCACCCAGAAAGCTAAAGAAAAATCTTCTGTTGTATATGCAAAGGCACTCCCTACATCAATATTATTGTTGGATCCATTAAATGAATAAGCGTCAGACCCAACTTTCCCCGCAACGACGCTAGCACCAAAAACAGTACCATTATTTCCATTTCCAGACGTATCATCAGCATTTCCCTCAAAGTGCCAAAGACCTTGATTGTCGGTCATATCGAAATATGTGTTCTCCTGATCATCCGGCATCGCCAAAGATTGGTTTATTATGGAACTTCCAGCTGGTACAGTTTGCCAAGTCCACTGGAAATTAAAAGAAGATGTTGAGAAGCCAAGATTTGTTGCATCAAAACTGGCAGAAACATTTACTGTTCCTGTTATATCCGATAAACTACCAGAAAATGAAGGTTCTGAGTGTGATAATGTACCATAAAGATTACGAAGCTCTATGGGTGATACCCCTTCTGGAATATTATGAACTAGAGTACCATAAAGATTACGAAACTCTATTGGCGATAATCCTTCTGGAATATCGTGAACAATTGTCCCGAAAATATTTCGGAAGTTAGTCGACATTAACTTCCGCTGACCTCTAATTCAAATGTCATAATACTTCCGGAGGTGTAAGCGACCGACCCACTTGAAGCGTAAGCATATGCATTTATACCGTCTATTACAGAAGAGCCTGTGATATAAGCACCACTATCTAATTGAAATTTTGGAACAATATTGATTACAGAAGACCCGCTTGCAAAATTGTGCGATGTAAACCCATAAGAATCAAATGAATTTAATCCAAGAGTCGTACCAAGATCTTCAGATCTCACTCTTACAAATTCTCCTGTTGTCGGAGTAGATTCAGCGACAACAGGGGTTGTGTCCACAGGTCCAGAAAGATTTGTTGCCTGCGGTCCCGGACTGACTCCTGAATTTGAAGCAGGAGACCAAGAACCACTTTCTGCTACGTCATCAAATACCTTAACTCTAGAAACCCATTGTCCGTAAGGATTGGAATCATTTTGATCATCGTAGGATATAATATCACTCCACCACCAACCATCTGTGGGTGTTGGGCTGGCATTTCTCACACCACCAAGTTTAATTTCAGCATTTGTTTCAGCATCTAAAAGAACCTGTGTTGTGGATCCCGAAACATCTGCTACACCGTTGATATAAAGCTGACCACTCCATGTATCTTCGTTTGTCATATTATATTTAAAGCCAAGATGGTGCCAAGTGCTGTTTGCAAGCCCCGAAATTGAGCCTGTAAATTTTGTTCCCAAGTTACCAAACTGAACAGTGAATCCATTGCCACCCGTTGTTCGAATATAAGTATCTCTGCCGCTGTTTGGCCCACGTATTAATAGCACACTAGCGTCATTCACCCAAGCCGCACTTCCACCAACATAAAAGTATGCTGAAAACCAACCCTCGCCAGCAAACCAGCTAGGATCAGCACTTAAATAATATCCGTTTCTCAAGCCAACAGAATATTTATCTGTCAAGTCTCCAAGCCATGTATGTTTCACAACATTTGTAGTATTTGTAAAAGCCGTTCCGAGTTGATCTGGTGTCCAGCCTGTATAATCGTCCAGATCTGCAACAGTTTCTGGACCAAATGCCCAGCTCCACTTATAAGCCATTATTTAAATCTCCTTAATAATCTATAATAAATTCTTTCTCTTCTTTCGTTGACTGGGTTACCAAAAGCACGGTTGGTAAGTTTATATTTGTCTTCCCAATCTCGAAAGCACATGTTTCCTCTTAAATAGGCATCTTCTTCCATCTTTCTCAAATGTTCATCATTTTGTGCGTACCCTTCGCCCATGCCTTGGTTGGCATCAAACTGTCCATCACAATTTTGTGCGTGATGTACCAATTCATGAGATATAGATCTCATAATATCTTTTGGGTGCCTGTTGTCGACAAAGATAGTAACTTGCATACTGTGAGGTTCATAATAGGCTGTTTTTCCCAAAGTCATTTTTGAATTCTCTAAATCAGACTCAAAAACCAAAACTGGTTCCTTTCGAAATCCGAGTCTATCTTTGGCAAAGGGATAGAAATCCTCTAACAACTCTGTTATAGAAGATAAATCAAGTTTTGTTCTGTTGTTAATTTTCATAATAAAATTTTCCAAACATAATTAGTTTGAAACTTTTGAAATAATAGTCAAATTTCCCAAAAGTATTGTTTCTGTTTTATCATCACCCATAATATAAACACTTGCATGTGGAAATCTTCTTTCAGATAATGCGACATTATATATATCTAATATGATTCCTGTTTTAATTTTTATCATATCTTCTGCGCAGAATTTAACAATATCTCCGATAGAATATCTTTTAATAAGGTCTTCTCCAATTATCGGTAATTCGTCAGTCCTATAATTCATTTTGAGTGTTTATCGGCAATAGAGTTTGATGCCCAAGCCTCTGGCTTTATCTTGCACCTAAATCCAGCTCCCTTGGCATAGCCCATCAACATTTCCGCGAATTTCCCTGTAGGCTGATCTTTTTTGGAGTTAGCATCGATATGTATTTCTATGTCAGCTAAAGGATTATGTTCCAAAATTTCATACCCTATTTGTATGGATAGTTCCACTTCTCTAAGTAGTCTCAATATCATTGTTGGATATTCTTTTCTACTTGTTTTCTCTCTTTTAAAGAAATAATAGCCACCATGCTGGTCATCTGCGCCATGCATACAAATAACAGTAGAATAAACGCACAAATCTCTTGTTATTTGACTATCGCAACCAATAAAAATAGTTCCGTTATTTTTACTATGATTATTTACTTTTTCTATAATTTTTTGAAGACCAATATTTTCCCCAGAACCAGAGAACCACATTTCTACTCCTCGTAACGGCTAGTTGGATGTATTGGTCCAAATTCAGAGGGCTTTATTCCCTGTTCTTTTAGAGCTACGAGCGAGCTGGCAACATATTGTACGGCCTGTGCCAACCTCTCACATTGATCATTAATCAAATAATCAATATCTGCGTCTGATATTACGTTATTTTCGTAATCCATCTTCGCTTTTCTGATAAGTTCTCTAAAAAAATTATCAGCACCAGAAACAATACCTTGGTATCTTTCCAAAGTCTCTCTTCTCGCTCGCGTAGCATTATCAGCATCGGAAGGGAAATACTCTTCTAGAGTTTCCTCATTTGATTCTTTTACTATTTTTAAAATATCTTCTTTTGTTAAATCTTTCATAACAAAATAAATAGTTTTTAAAAAAGCCTTTACCTTTTTTTCGATAATATTTTTAATTTACTTTGAGGGATTATTTCAGATTTTTGCCTGCTAGAGACAAAAACATTACACCAATTAAAATCATCATCTAGATATCCTAGAAATACTCCAATTTCACTAGGCATAGAATTTTCTATCGTGTAGGAATTAAAGTCATCATCATACGCGACATGATCACTATTGGGAGAGTACAATACTAGATCACCCTCGTCAAACCATTTTTTATAAAACATTATTTTATAACCTTGAATGTATCTAAATAGTACCATTCAGAAATAAATTCATCCCACCCATCTACGATGTAGCTGTTATTGTTTTCTGAAAACCCAAAAGAATACTGCGGGCTCATATTCCAATCTATCGCCATTCTCTTGAGCGCAGATAACGGTTTAGCCATCGGCTCTCTTAGCCAAAATATTTTTATTAAAGGGCAGTCTATAAATTTTGTCTTATTACTCCAAGATTTCATTATATAGTAACCGTTTTTGTGATCTATTATTATTGCTGAATATTCAGTTTTGTCAGACTTGGTAAAATTATCTGTATATTTTACTATCTTTCCCTTCATTTATTTACATCTATCTCCATCGCGCAGATCAAAGATTTACAAAAACATAGTGCTAGCATACACCAACCTATTATTGAAGCTAATTCATCGTTATTTTGATCTGCGACCATAATTGTAAAAACATTTGCAATTGCTAGCAAAAACCAAAACCAAAATTCATTCTTTTTGTTTTTAAACATTTTCTCTCCTCAAATGATCCATAATAAAATTATAAATGTAAATAAGCAGTTAGTCAAGTTATTTTTTAAAAAGCCTTGTAGGGGCATTTACGGCTCTCCTGTATCCGCTTCTGTGTTGTTCTTGATTACTTCTTCCATCCTGCCGGGATAAAATCCTGTAAGACTCTCGACAAGAATCATATTTTGATCAATGATGTGGAATTGTGGCCATGCTGAAAGTGGCCACCCAACGTTAGGATCTGAAGATAAAATATCTCTACTACCTGCCAACACTGGGGCGGTTTCTATTCTAAAAGCTTTAGCCCACCTTTTTAAATCCGATCTTGTCGGAGGACTATAATTTGCATTCTCAATCAAAATGGTGACATATACTATCTTATCACCGTATTTTTTCTGAAGATCTTCGACTTCTAGTGCTGCTAGTTGACAAGGACCGCACCACATAGCACTAAAATCTAAAATTATGATTTTCCCGTGATGATCATAGAGATTAAATTCTTCACCGTTTTGATCAATTAATTTAAAGTCGCAAGGATGATCTCCCATTTGTTGAGAGCAATCGTCCCAATCCACAATCGCGCCTGCTTCACTTCTGCACCCAGCAATCGAGTTTGCAAGCAGCAAAAGTAGGGTAATTATAACTGCTATTCTCAATATTAATTTCCAATCCATTAGAAATCCTCCTACAAGTAAGTATGAAAGGAAAGGCGAAAATTAATTTATTTTCTTGACAAGGGTTGGAAAGTATGTTATATTGTCTGGATGATTAAATTAGATCCTAAAATAAAATTTCCAATGGTCATTATTGGAATTATATCCGTCATTTTTGTATTTTATACAGTCTACAGTACAACAAAAGCAGCTGTTGATAACATTACCACAGGCTTAGATAATTGTATTTGTGATTGCTAGAACTTGTTGTCTTTTGTGCTATTCATTAAGTTTTTAACATTTTCAGCGCAGAATCCTTGAGCGTCTCTCTCAATAAACTCATATATTACGCCGGTTAACTCTAATGGTTTGGTAAACACTTGAGTCAAGCCGGGACATGTCAAAGGCTCCTCTGATGCAAATTCGGCAAAGCCTTTGCTTATCCATTCATCCATTATTGCTTGCACAGATTTAACCTGATATGCAATGTGGTGAATACCACCTATTCCGCCTTTATTCTGCACCCATTGATCAACAATCGAACCCGGAGACCCGCTGGATACAAATATTTCTGGTGCTAGGTGATGTTCTATAATCTCGATAGCTCCAACATCTATTGTTTTCCATGGGATATTTTTAATTGTTTTTTCAGATGGCTCCAATACAAGACACTTAGCCCAAGTTCCGTCTTCAAACTGAATATCAAATCCATCTTGCAAATCATCGGGCTTCTTATAGCCCAAAAAGTCCATTAGAAACTGAGCAGTTTTTTCTTTATCTTTGACTCTATAAGCTATATGGTCGATTCTCATTACGAAGCCTTAATATATAAATGGTGGAGGTGACAGGGATCGAACCTGCGACCCTCGGCTTGCAAAGCCGATGCTCTCCCAACTGAGCTACACCCCCCGATTACTTTTAAGTAGTAAGAAGAATCTTTAGAACTTCCAATTTTTGAAGTGTTTCTTGATTTCTTCCATTTCTTTATCTTCACGCATCAGATCATTGGTTATCATATCAACTAATTCATCTGTGAGTGCCCCATCTTCGGCTCCTTGGGAAGCCGTATCTGTTGCATCACCATCTTGTTTTCTAA
>UEXM01003193.1_pt1 | contig 10728 bp, 3 predicted proteins | sample 1796661 | NCBI WGS metagenome assembly UEXM01 (sample SAMEA4772469, study PRJEB27181) | metagenome
CTCTAAGTTTGTTAAAACTATTGATGATACAGATCCTTCCATTCTCGGAAATCAAACTTCGATAACATTAGAAAAAAGAATTACTCCTACAATTGGAGAAAAAAAATCATATACCATTAGATTTGAAAATCCACTTTTCCATCCCCATGATGGTCATATACCTGTTCTCGCTTCCTCTGGTTTTGTGTATACAAAAGAAGACGGTTCAACTTGCACTGCATATCTGGACGATGATGGAAACGGAAAAATTAGAATGTATGAACTTATCGATTTGTTAAAAAAATACATATCGGAAGATTTAGGATCTATTGATTACACAAGAGGTATCATCACCCTTAAAGACTTTATGCCAACAAGTGTTATTAGTGGAATTTTAAAGTTACGGTGCATTCCTCAAAATTCGGACGTATTGGCAGAAAGAAATTCAATTGTTACTTTAGACGCCTCTGCTCCAGATTCCATAAATGTTAGTGTTCAACTCTATGAACCATACAGTTCACAATCTGTAGATTCAAGTTATGAAATTTCTACTCCTTCAGTTTCTCCTTCTGTAGTAACTACTACTACTACCACCACCACATCATCTGAAAATGCTACAAGTTCCGCAAGTTCTGATCCAGCAGGAAATCTTGGTGGAAATAATCAAGGCGGAACCGATGATGGTGGAAATGGAACCCAATCATACAGTTCTCCTTCTTCGCCGGGAGGATATTAATAGATGACGGTTTTAATTTTTGGATCAGAGGCAGGTCAAGGTGATGATTTTGCACCCATCAATGTAACATTGCTTGCAGGTGTAAGTGCTGGTGTAGAAAATCCAATATCAAGTGTGGTTTCGGAATATCTTCCTGATTTTGTTCAGGGAGAACACTCTAGGTTTGTTGATTTTATTGAAGCATATTATGAATGGATGGAACTAAAAGAAAATCCTTACGGAACATCCGTCACTCTAATGGATGATATGGACATCGATAAAACAATAGATTCTTTTGTTGAGTATTTTAAAGAAAGTTATCTACATAATTTTCCTCAATCATTTGCATCTGCTTCTGTAAACGAAGAAACCATTTTAAAGAATGTCACAGATTTTTACAAATCAAAAGGTTCGGAAAAAGCATATAAATTTCTTTTTAGAATTTTACACGACAGCGGAGTTGATTTTTATTATCCTAAACAGGACATTCTTCGAGCATCTGATGGTAAGTGGGTAGAAAAGAAATCAATTAAAATAACTAGCAACAATGGTGTTAGTAATTTTTCAATGAAAAATAAAACGATTGAGCAAATTGATCCATTATTGAATGGATCAGTTAGTGCTTATGCAAATGTGACAAATGTATATCAATATCAAATACAACAATATCAGGTTACTGAATTATTCCTATCTGATATCAATGGAACATTTAAACAAGGATTTGATGTTCAATGTAAATTGGACGATGGAACAAAATTAGTAGAAAGACTCTATTCAATACCGTCAGACATTTTGATAGAAAATGGCGGCGCTGGGTATAAATCAAAAGATTCGATTACAATTAACGAAAGTTCCAATGAGTACTTGTCTGGATCTGGTGCAGAAGGTTCTGTTTCGAAAGTAGACGGGAAAGGTGTTATCAAAAACGCAAAAATTGATAACTTTGGTGTAAACTATACATCATCAAACCCAAAGGAAACTTTACCCATTTCATTTAAATCGGCTTCCGGTGCAGGTGCATCTGGATCGGTAAACTTAGATGCACTTTGTGTTTATCCGGGTTATTTTGCCAACAATGATGGCAAACTAAGTTCAAACAAAAAAACAAGTGATAATTATTTTTACCAAGATTTCTCTTATGTGTTAAAATCAGAAGTTTCTCTTTCTTCATATAAGAACCAACTGAAAAAACTTATCCATCCGGCAGGAACAAAATTGTTTGGAAACATTTCAGTTTTCAATTCCTCTACTGCCGCGACTCCTTATAGCAGTCAAGTTAAACAATCTAAAATTCCAGTGATAGGAAGATATGTACCATATACACTAGATACGCAAGATAATTTGAGGAGTACCACTGGTTCTGGTTCTGAGTTAGATTTATATCCACGCGGATTCAATCCAGGGTCAACTGCCGCAAATCATTGTTTGGGAAATACAGGCGGAAGATTGGCAATTAGAACTGGGACTGCTACTTTTGGAGGTGGATATACAATCGGTTCATTTAGAGTCGGAGAAGGTATAACTGGTTCTACAAGTGGCGTTACAGCAAGTATATTTGGATGGTCGAGAAACACAGCAACAGGTGGAGTGCTATTCCTAAAGACAGTAGGAGCAGGAACTGCTCTCGGATTTACCACCGGAGAAATGATAACTGCGACAGGTGGGATGACTGGAATTATAGAACATGTTACCGTTGGAAATGGAACAGTGAACGAATTTGGTTCTACTATACACGCAACCGGAGCAGGCGCACTCACAGCAGGCGCAACTGCATATGGTGCAACTGCACATTGGGATGTAGAGGCATCGATGATTGATCAGTCGGGAACAGAAAATATTATTACTGTTCAGAAATTTACAACAACATCAGCATATACTGCTGGATATGATTTCACTTTGGGTTCTGTCGTTACTCAGGGTTCGGGTGACTATGGAACCCAAACAAGAGGTATTGTCAAAGATTGGATTCCTGGCATTTCGGGTTCTACAAATAATACAATAAAAATACAACTAACATCTGGTGATAATTTTTCAGCAGGAACAATAGAAGAGATAAATAATAATACAGGTAATGTTTCTGTATCTTATACAATAAGTGGCTCTATGTCAGAGGAAACGAATTTTAGAAATAAGATTAAACATCTAGCACTAAACAATGTTGTTAAATTATCGTCTGGTTGGCAATTCCACAGCGATCATGGATACACAATTTAGGGGATTAAAAATGGCTTCAGATGCAATGACAAAATCATTTTCACTAACATTTGCTGAAGATTTAGCAAATGAATTTTTAAATGACAATTCTAATCAATACTTTCTATATTTCGGAAAGATAGATTCTTGGGTAAATTCTCCATACAGCACAACAAGTGATGGGGGAAATGAAACGCCTGCTGCAAATTCCGACACTGTTGAATTTAAAAATTATGCAACAAGAGATGCGGTAGTAGCAAAAAGAATATCATCAAGAAACACTTACAGGATGATACCTCGGAACAACTGGACTTTCGGCACAGTATATGATAAATTTGACCATACGGTAGACATGCATGATGGAATTAAGACATTTTTTGTATACACATCGACAGGAAACATATACAAATGTATTGGAAATAATTCTGGTGTAGAATCTCAATATGAACCAGATCATACCAACACTCCAGTTGTTTCTTATAGTGACGGATACAAGTGGAAATTCATTTGCAAAGTTTTAGAGGATGCAAATGAGTTTATTACTGAGTCATATCTTCCCGTAAAAGTTGCAGAGGATAACTCTGAAAATATTTTAAATCAATGGAATGCACAACAAAATGCAGTGGATGGTTCTATTGATATTATTTCCGTTCAAGTTCCAACCTCTGGATTTACTGCGGCATCATGGATAAAATCTTCTTCGAGTGCAACAGACTCTGAAACTCAAGACAATGAAGTTGGACAAAATTCTTTACTCGGAGACACATCAATAACCATAAGTTCAACTGATGAATCGGCTGACGATTTCTACAATGGATACGCAATCTATATTTCCAGTGGACCTGGAGTTGGACAGAGAAGAGTTATTACAGATTATGACGGGGCAAACAGAAAGGTATTTTTCACAACACCATTAATATCTGATGTTACAAAATCCCAAAGTGGAATTCAAGGTTCTCGGTATAAAATCATACCAAATATTGTAATCGATGGCGATGGTGTTTCTGCGGAAGCGATTCCGCAGTTAAATTCAAACTATTCTATAACAGACTTGACAATAATAAATTCTGGAAGAGACTATACAATTGCCGAATTGAGTGTATATCCCACAGCAGTATCTGGGGGAGACATTGGAACCGATGGTATTGCAGGTCCAACTTTCTCTGCAATAATACCACCAAGAGGCGGACATGCTAGTGATGCTGTTAAAGAACTTGGTGCAACTAAAGTATTGATTAAAAGTGTTCTTCCCGGATCTGATTCAAATTTCACATCTGCACAAGACTTCAGACAAATATCAATTATAAAAAATCCAAAACTACTTGGCGGAACCACAGACGGTAATATAGCAGGAACGGAAATTTCAAGAAAGAAACAACTAACTGTCGAAAGACCATACTACATGTCTGAAGCATTTAACGACACTGCTTTTCAGGCAGGAAATTCTATTATGGGAGAAACTTCAAAGGCAACAGCGAAAATAGAATCTTGGAGTCCTGATGTTGGTGGTGGAAAGGGAACTTTAGAATTAACAGATGTTCGGGGAACATTTGACATTGAAAGTCCCGCATCAACTCTAACAAGGATTGTTTTCACAAGCGACAGTGAAGGAAATACTGGACAGTTTGTCGTTGGTAATATTGTAAAACAAACAAAAAACTCTATAACAGCAGTTGGAAAAATTAAAGAATGGTCTGCGCCTTCTGGTGGACCATATGAATTAATAGTTGATGTTACATCAAATTCATTTGTGGCAAATACCTCAGTACAAGAGTATGATTCTACTGGAACATCAACTACAGGAGTTGATTGGTTAAACACCACCGTAATAGAAAATAAAACAGGAGAATTAATAAAACACTATTCTTCTGTACAAGGAACTACATTTGAGTTTAAAACATTTACATCAAACACATACCAAAACATAGCAAGAGCAAGCAAGATAACTGATGTCCAAGATGAAGAAACTTTAGAAAAATCATATAGACTCACCACAAAACTTATAATTGAAGATGCAACATCAAGTTTAAGCAGTTCTTCCTACAGCAAAGATGCAGAGTTTTATCAAATAGCAGTAGATACAGGATTAACTGGAAGCACAGTAAAAGGAAAAATTGTAGACTGGAATAAGACATCTGGTTCTACAGGAGAACTATTTTTAAATGATGTTCGGGGTTCTTTTATTGCGGGAGGATTCTCTGGTTCAGCAAATCATTCAATTACAGCAATTTCTCAACCAGATTTTAAGATAGGATCTGGTGAAGTCTTATACATACAGAATATAAGACCAGTTACTAGAAGTGTAGAACAGGACGAAGAAATCAAAATCATGATTGGTTTTTAGGAGTTATAATAAATGGTATACAACGCATCACTTTTCAATACTGATCCTTACTGGGACGACTTTAATGGGGACAAGAAGTTTCTCAGAATGTTGTTTAAGCCTGGGAGAGCAGTTCAGGCCAGAGAACTTACTCAGTTACAAACTATTGTTCAGGATCAAATTGAAAAATTCGGAGATCATGTATTTACTAGTGGCTCCAGAGTTCTCGGTGGAGAAATTTCAAACCAAGATGTTGAGTTTATAAGAATAAACCTAACAGACCCTTCGGACTCAACCAAAGAAGTAAACATTCAATCCTTAATTGGAACAGAAATTCTTCCCAGAACTCCAATTGGAAATGATACTCGAAGAGCAAGAGTTCTTCATGGAATAACAGGATCTACTTCAGATAACGACAATTATAATATTATGCTTGTTCAATACACAAACGGTGGAGGAGATGCCGGTGTTAGATTTGGTGAAGGAGATGTAATACAGGGTGTTTCCGGTTCCAACACATACTTGGCAGAAGTTGCATCTTCTGTCGGAAAAGAACCAACAGATGCAGTATTGATAGATGGAATAACTGGTAGTGCAAAACTCACCAGTGTTGCTGACGGAATTTTCTTTGTAGATGGACATTTTGTAAAATCCGATTCTCAAAGTTCATCGCCGTTTTCATTAACTGGTTCAAGCGAAAATGTGAGGTGGTTTGCGTCACCCACAAGTAGAATGGGATTCAATGTAGAAAAATCTATAGTTGAACACACAGATGATTATACTCTAAGAGATCCATCTTCTGGTTCGTTCAACTACAATGCGCCTGGTGCAGACAGATACAAAGTAGATTTGAAGTTAGATTTCAAAAACTTTGTAAACGATGCCTCATATGGTGTTAGTGGTTTTGGTAATTCTGATTTCATAGACTTGGTAAGATTTGTTGACGGTACTCTGAAGTCAACATACGACTATTCACAATATTCTGAAATTGAAAAAACATTAGCAAGAAGAACATATGACGAATCTGGTTCATATACAACAAAACCATTCGAAATTGATATTCGAGAATCTCTTTTAGAGTTGGGTGGACCATTTACATCATCTCAAGGTGGTGGAGAAACTTTGGCAGCAATTGGATTGCAGCCCGGTAAAGCATATGTTTTTGGTTACGAACTTGAAACTCAAGGAACAGAATATGTTCTTCTCGACAAGTCAAGAGACACAAACACACTTACAAATCAACCTGTAAACAATGTAAACTATGGACAATATGTAAAAGTAAAACAAACTGCTGATGGATCTCTTACTGGTGGATTTGATGTTCTTGTTGACAATTATCCTCTTGTTATGCTCAAAGACGGGGGTGGTAAAACAGGAACCGCAAGAGTTCGTCAAATAGTACCAAACAATGATAATTTTGGTGGTACTGGTATGACATCAGCGGCCCAATCTTACAACATGTACCTCTTTGACATAGAACTTGGTTTGACATCAGCAGGAGGAATTACATCATTCGGAAACATTACATCATTCGGTGGAACAACAAGTCTTGGTGCTGGAGCATTGACTGCTGGATTTAGTGTTGCAGTTGGTGGAACAGTAGGAAATACAAGCAAAACAAAACTGTTCAATCCAAGTCTCGATACTTCAATATTCCCTCTTCCAGTTGGAAACTCGATTTCAGAAGTAGATTCTCTTACTTATAGAATATACAAGGGATTTGAAATTACAACAACAGATGCCACTGCTATTACAACAGTGTCTAGCGGAAATGAATCATTTACCTTTGTTGGAGACACAGATGCAACTGACGATGATTCGTATTTCCCAGATGTAAAGAAATCATTCCACACTTTAATCTGTGCGGGTGGAGGATCAGTTTCTGTTGGAGTTACTGGAGAAAGAGTAAAAACAGATTTAATAAAATTCAAACCATCGTCAAACAAGAAAAGCATTCAAATTGGACATGCTAGTGATTCTGCAAAACAACTTCCGCCGGGAACCTATACTTTAATTTCCACGATGGATGTAACATCACCTCTTGTGTATAGAAAGAAAACATACACAAGCGGAACTATACAAGAATATGATATTTCAAATGGTGTAGGAACACAGAGTTTATCAGGAACCGCAGGTGCATATTATATTCCGATGTCGCATCATGATATCTTGGATGTTACGAAAATTCAAGACAATAACGATACAGTCTCAAATGCTACTGGACTGCCTGCTTCAGACGTTAAAGATGCTTTCTTGCTAGACAATGGACAACGAGATAACTATTATGATTATGGAAGATTGTATCTCAAACCAGATTTAGGAATAGATGGATTTACTGGTGATTTGGACTTATCAATTACCTATAACAGATTTGCTCATGAAAACGGAGATGGACCTTTTGTTGTAGATTCATACACACATGCTACTTCTGGATTTACCTTTGATAATATTCCAATATACACAAGTCCAAAAACAGGAAAGAGTTATTCATTACGAAACTCCATTGACTTCCGAGGAACCAAACAAACGGACGGAACAATTAAACCAGATGGACTGAGTACTAAAAATTCTTCTAGTGTACTTTCTACATACAAACACCATCTTTCTAGAATTGATAAAATCGTTCTCACTAAGGAAAGAAAATTTGACATAATCAGAGGTGTTCCTGCATTAAATCCACAAACTCCACCTGATAGAATAGATGCAATGACTCTATATGTCTTGACTGTTCCTGCATACACATATAATGTAGATGACATCATCACCAAGTATGTTGAGAATAGAAGATATACTATGCGTGATATCGGAGCGATTGAAAAGAGAGTAGAAAACCTAGAATACTACACCAGTCTATCTCTTCTCGAACAACAAACAGAAGCAAGAACCTTTACAGATTCTGCCGGAAATGATTTGTTTAAAAATGGAATCATGGTAGACGCTTTCAGAGGACACTCGATTGGTGATGTTCTCAATGCAGACTACAACTGCTCCATTGATTACGAAAACGGAGAACTTAGACCTCCATTTAGTAGTAAGGGTGTGAAACTAGACAACTCTTCTAATTCGGGAATAACAATCAGTCCTGATGGAATTGCAATGCTGAATCACTCAACATATGGTCAGTTTGTATGGCAACCTTTTGCAAGTGATTTTGCCAAAGTAAATCCATATAATGTTCCAAACTTTATGGGACACATTGAAATTGTAGATCCTTTTGACAATTGGTATGACAATGTAAACAAACCAATTGTAAAAATTAACAGTCAAGGCGAAAACGATAGATGGAAAGTCAATAACGAAAACACAGGGTATGCTTTTGGTACTCAGTGGAATGATTGGGAAGTTCTATGGAGTGGAAAAAACGTCACCCAAAGTGATCTCTATAACAATAGGGGAAGAGACTTCTTAAATGGATTTACTACATCATCTCTTGATACGAACATAGAACAAAGAATTGCAATTGCAGACAACGCCGCAATTCGTTCTACTGAAACAATTAAAAATAATGAAGGTAGGTCTGGCATCAGAGTTAGAAAACTACCAGAGAGATTAGAAAAGTTAGTAAATAATAGAATAGTAGATGTAAGTGTTGTTCCATACATGAGAGCAAAAACAATTACATTCAACGCATATGGACTGAAACCAAACACAACACTTTATCCATACTTTGATGGTAAAAATATTGCATCTTATTGTGGACCTAATGGTGGTGAATCCGGAGCAAGTATTACAAGCGATTCTAGTGGACAAGTTCTCGGAGCATTCTTCTCAATTCCACCGTTCCAAGGAGATGGGCTCACTGCGTTCAGAACAGGTGAAAAACTATTACGACTAACAGATAGTTCAGGTGACACTCTTTCAGAAACAACTACTGCCGCCGACGGTATTTATTACGCTCAGGGAATTGTAGAACAACAAGACGGAACTGCAATATCAACCAGACCTATCGTTTCACGAAGACAAGTTGTAAATGATAATTCTATCGTAAGAGATGCATTTGATAGAGACATCTACATCAGCACACACGAAAATAATCTCTGGTTAGATCCTCTTGCACAAACATTTAATGTGAATGGTAATGAATATGAAGATGGAGTCTTCATGCACAGCATTGATTTATTCTTCCAGAGAATAGATTCAAATGTTCCAATCACATTAGAGGTTCGTCCTACCATTAACGGATACCCACATCTTTCTAAAGTAATGCCTCTTTCAAGTGTATCTCTCATTCCACAATCAAGTGAAGTCAGAGAGGATTATCCTGTAGATGAAACATATACTAGATTCCAATTTAGTACTCCATTACACCTATCCCCAGGCGAATATTCTTTCTGTTTAAGAACAAGCAGTTCTGACTACAATCTATATAAAGCAACACTGGGACAAGTTGATTTAAACAGCGGTGGTGTGATTTCACAGCAACCATATGGTGGTTCGTTGTTCATTCCACAAAATAACGGAATATCAACATCAAACCCATCTCAAAGTCTGAAGTACAGAACAAACATATGTCAGTTTGGAACTGAAGGTAATATTACCCTAAACATACCTTCTACAGAATTTTCAAACGAGATCGGTTCTTCAGGAACAATCACAGATGTATTTAAGATTGTGTCTGGGGAAATTATCCCAAGAAACACAAATCTCAAATACAAAGCAACTGTTGGTTCTGGTGTAATTGGAGCAGATGTAATCTCAAATGAAAATATCTACTTAGAGTCTCCGCAGACACTTTCTACAAATTCAGATTTTAGTTTAGTTTCCACTCTCTCAACCTCAAACCAATGGGTTTCCCCAGTAATAGACACAAAGAGAATGGATTTAATTACTGTAAATAATACTGTAAATAACAGCACGGATTCAAACATAAACGGAGAGTTGAATGCAAATGCAAACTCAACAGATACTTCTCTTTATGGACCAGGAACAAATAATCCGGGTAAAACGCCAGGTTCTGCTTCTAGGTATATTACCAGAAGAGTAACTTTGGCAGATGGATTCGAGTCCAACAACTTCAAAGTTCTTATGTCGGTAAATAAACCAGCAGAAGCAACGGTTCAAGTTTTCATCAAGGGATTAGCAGAAGGAAACGAAACTCCATTCGAAGATGTAGGATATACAGAAATGGTTGCTGATGATACCATTGCTGATTCGTCAAACAACTATGATTTCTCTGATGTTACTTTCTCTCTTGCAAATAACTTCGACGAGAACATAAAATCGTTTGCAATCAAAGTTTGTCTCTATAGTTCATCGAGTACTAAAATTCCATCCGTTCGAGATTTCCGAACAATAGCATTAGGTGAATAAAAATGACTGAGATTATTTCAATTGAAAATAGAGAAGATATTGTTAGAGATGCAAACTCTAAGGCTATTTTAAAAACTGATTTGTCAGAAAAAAAATCATGGTATATGAGAAAACAAAGAAATAATCAAATCACAAGCAACAAAAATGAAATAAAGAATATTAGAGAAGAACTGAGCGAGATTAAAAACATGGTAAAAGAAATTAAACA
>UEXM01003194.1_pt1 | contig 10718 bp, 14 predicted proteins | sample 1796661 | NCBI WGS metagenome assembly UEXM01 (sample SAMEA4772469, study PRJEB27181) | metagenome
GGGGGTTCCCACTCGTGCTGCTCTCTTCCTCTTTTTGCGGGATGGGCCAATACACGTTCTTCGCGAGTACAGGAGACTTTGACTCCATCGAGCATACCCATAATAAACACTCGCTTTCGTTGATGGCTTCCACCGACTTCACTCGCACTGAATACTCCTGCCGACGCTTTGTAACCCATTTGCTCCAATCGGATGAGGACATGGTGGAGAACACTTTGATCTCCGATCTTGGTTGAGATGATCCCTTCGACGTTTTCAAAGAAAACAATGGCAGGCTTCCCCAAATCTCGTATGCCCTGTTCGATGTAAGGCCAGAGGTGCCGTTCGTCGTCTGCTCCTGCTTTTTTTCCTGCATGGGAGAAGGGTTGACATGGGAATCCGCCAGTGAGGATGTCCACTTTTCCGTAAAACTGTTTGAATGGGAAGGTCTTAAGGTTCGTCCAGATAGGTGCTGGATCCAACCACCCTTTTTCAACCTTTTGTGCCAAGTTGACGCTTGCGAAGGCTTCGATCTCCACATAACAGACTGTTCTAAGTTTTGGGATAACTCGTCTAAGTCCGAGATCAATCCCTCCGTATCCTGCACATAATGAGATATGTTGTTGGGGATTATCCACATTTTTTCTCCTCAATAGAATAAGTAAAGAGGGCTAAGCTTATCATCTCCTAGGTATACATGTAAGAAATTAAAATCCATATTTTCCATCGCCTCTTCTAAAGTCATGCCATCTTTTTCCATGAAGATGGAGATCATGCAGTTGTAATCATATATCGGATTACCTTGGTGTGCGTGGCCTACAAGTGCCTCATTGTACCGTTCGGGAAGGAGCATAACGGTTTTACAAGAGTCTTCCGCTAAAGCTTGTATTCTTTTTATTAGATCTTCCATACAGGCTCTTTTCTTATTATAGCTTGAAATTTTCTCTTGAACTCCTTTGTGATTTCACTATTCTCTGCCCAATAGGAATTCCATAGACGATAAACTTCCGGGTATTTTCTTCTCATCCGACGCTCGTAGCGTGGATCCTCCAGAATTTGCTCTAACATCCAGTCGGCAAAAGCCTCCCGTTTTTTACATCCTGTGATTCTACCATAGAGAAAGGAGTCGAATGTTTTTGGAATGTTTGTATCAATGATCATGGTCTTCGCCTTCTAATCTAAAAGATTTGTCCTCTTTAATAAATATATTTATTGGTTCTGTATGTCTAATTCCTTGATCGGATGGCCAATACATTAAACGAAGAGTGATCACTTCCTTACAAGGGAGTGATCTTACACTTCTCACATGTTTCCATACAGTGCCTTCACTGAGTTCAATTTCCACATGCGTGGCTTTGAAATACTGGTTTCTTGTATTAAAACAAGCAACCACTTCTTTTTTATTAATAAAGCTAAAATTGGGTTTTCGAGCCTCAATCTCCTCCCAAAAAAGCTTATGCCCTTCATTACGGAGGACACGAGAAGAGAGAGCACGTGCAACACTCTCTTTGTTCTCAAGTACAAGACGATTGATTCGGATGTCCACACACTCTAGATATTTTGTAGGAGTAGCATCTTTCTCTGAATACTCTTCCATCTTCTCTTTACAGAGCAACTTCAAACATCTTCTGATTTGAGCAACGTACGCATCTGCTTCTTTTTTCTTGGTGAACGTCCGCACGTAGTGATCGATGTCACAATCCATGTCTTGGAGTGCCGCTTGGGTATTCTTTGTTATATTGTGTAAAACTTCATAAAAGTACATACGGTTTTATCCTCGTTAAAATAAACTATAACTCCGTATGTCAAAAAATTATTGTCTATTTTCTTAAAACATCCTCATTATTGTCAATCCAATTGAGATGAGGCGGCCCTTGATGCTCTTTATCCCAAACGTACCACGCATACACCATCATCCCTGTCCTATATTTCCCATCTTCACGCAATTCATCTCCCAAAAGAGGGTATCTTGTAAATACGTTTATACTTTTTAAAGGGAAATTTCGATCTTGGTATAACTGGTCAAACCTTCTTTTACCATGCAGATACGAAAGGGGAAGCAACATACAAAACTTTTGTTTTGTGATCTCTTTCGCTTTTAAGATGAAGGGGAGTGCTAAACTATAAGGAGGATTCGTGATCACATAATCGAATGTACGAGTCTCCTCCAAAAAGTCGTTCTCTATATCTGAGAATTGCACATTCGGGAAATATTCGAGGAGCACTTTCACCATCGCAAGATTACCACACGCAGGCTCTAGACAGACACGAGAAAAATCAAAAGACTCTTTCTCAAACAGGTGACGTGTGATTGAGTACGGTGTTTCATAAAAGTCAGACTTACGCCTTTTACCTGTGTTCGCTCTTGAAAAGTTTTTACCCATTAGTGAGTTCCTCCCACCAACAAGCCACGTCCCACTTCCTCTTTGAAACATGATGATGGCCGAACAAAGTACAATCCGTTACGTCTTGAACGTCGTGCCCTTGTGGAACCTTGACATCAAGATTGAGTGCCGCCATCAAATCTTTGATGAATGTATTCGCACCCGATGCAAGCACTGGATCTAGAATCAAAACTTCACGCTCACCACGGGAAGTAGGATTCATCTTTGTTGGGAGATTATAGTGCTTCTTCCAACGAAGAGTCGGTTGTTGGCAGATGTCGATTCCGATTGTCCAATCGTTCACTTTGCCTGCGTGCCACGCCTTGTGCTTTAGATCGAGAACTTGGTACACAACACATGACCCAGACTCTAGTCCTATCAAGAAATGCGAGGAAACGTCCCTAGAATCGCTTGAGAAGACGTTAAAGCAATGTTCCGCATCTAGACCACCCCAATGGAGACAAACGGCAGATATGGGCGATTTACGAGCACTGAAATTTCCGTACTTGTGTAAATCAAGTCCATCGGGTTCGTCAAAAGAAACTAAACGGTAGGATTCGGACTTTGGCATCTCGATTTGGACACCTCCCATCAGAATGTGCTCCTCAAACGTGTCCCGAATCACACAATATGTTTGGTACCCAAGTTTACCATCACATTCATGCTCTTTAAACCCAAGATTGAATTGAAGTTCTTGGATCTCTTTTGCAAACGCAAGACTTCCACGAGGGTGAACAGAGTCAAACGGGTACTTGCTTTTTAAGTTGTATCTTTTCGCATCTGATAACTGATTATTTATTGGCATGTTTCACTTTCCCTTCGGCATCGGGTGGAAGCCACGTTCTTTCTTTGTTCTTTTCTAGCTTTTTGTACACTTCAAGTGCAGGCTCAATATCGAGAAGGGCACACAAATGGAAGAGAATGATGAAGATGTCCGCTAATTCTTCCGCATCTTTCTCTTCTGTGAACTCGGCAACCTCTTCTTTGAGATGGTTGATGAGGCCAGATACACTTGCTTTATTATCAAACCGAGTTTGCCACTGGTTCACATAGTTGAACACTTGTTCGAGACTGAAAGGAGGCTCAATAAAAATGTTGTCTTGATCGTGTAGCACCATCCCATCTTTGAGGAGATGGGGTTTCTTATCTATGAAAGCAACTGCAATATGAGAAGCCTCGACTCGTGCGTCCGTAAAACGCTCAAGGATCTTCTTTTTTGCTAGCCTTCGTTTGATTAAGTATTCAGTAACAGTCGTCATCATCTAATCCTAGTCTTTTTAAGATAGCACGCTCTTCGTCATCGGTTAATGATGTTAAATGCCCGAACTCCGAACGTGCGTTTACAATGTAGCCCGAAGAAGATACGGTGACTGACACTTCTTCTTGAGAATCCCAACGGGTTAAGATGACATGAATGAATTTTACGTCAATGCTATAACTCTTTTTCATAGTATTCTAACTCGCATGATCCACCAGAGCAGGCTCCACCCGCCTCGTTGAAGTTTGTATTATCTTCTTCTTCGGTGAATTTACTAAAGTCTACTTTTTTCTCAGAGTCAAGTAAAGAATAGAAAAGATCTCGGATTTCAACCTTCTTGAGGTAGTGTGGATCACTCGGATCGGGATTGTCATGCACCGCTTGAAGAGGAGCTTGATCGTAATCATAGTCCCCCGAAGAAGATAGGAGGGACACCCCTGTGAAAAACGCACGATTTTCCCAAAGGTAGTCCTGTACCGAATCCCAATCCTCGACTGAGACTGTGATGCTTACGTTGTGATGAGCACCCTCAAGGCGTGCAGGGAACGCAGTACCCCGTCGCACCCATTCTTTGTTTACACGAAGAGCAATCTCTAAATGCTCGATGTCACCCAAGTCTTGCGATGTAATACTTGAGGGAGGAGCTATACACGGGAACGCAATGACACGTGCCGTATCTGGATCCCCCCACACAGATGCAGAGCACGATTCGGGATTGATGGCGGAATATAGTTTGTAAATATCCTCGTACTTGTTCGCTTGGACACGACGAATGAATTTGGGTGCGTGGTACGGATGGATACCCGCACATGTGCCTAGCACTAATGAAGCCGTTCCCTCTGGTTTTACACAGGTAATTCGAGATGCAGGTGCAATCCCCAAAATGGATGCCCACTTTTTGTTGACCTCTTTTGCAAGGTCTGCCCCTTCGGACATCCAGTCCAAGAGACGCGGATTCGCAAGAATGCCCGTGATACTCACACCAAGTAGACTTTCACGACGAACGATGGCTCGTGTTGTTGCGTCCATCATATCTGTGAAACTCGCTTGAAGCGTTCCGAGTATTGTTGCTAATCTAACTGAGGATAAGAACTTTTCTTTCGTTGTCATCTTTTCTGCGTTGATCGTAGAAAGATTACAGAATTGCCAACCACTCTTTTTTGTGTACTCGTCATCAGTGAACATATCGAGCGTATAATTCTCTTGGATGACTCCCTCTTTTTCAATGAGGATAGGACACATTGTGATTTCGACACACGGATTATTAATGTACTCCGTGGATGGCGAGAAAATGCAAGCAGGCTCACCGAACTCTTTGGTCGCTCGAAACAGTCTGTCGTACACCGACTTCGGAGTCTGAGGTGTAATCATAGCGGAGATGTTTGCACGACCACGTTGAGGATTGGTGACGAACCAGTCTTTCGTTTTGCTGTTGATCATCTCCTCATCATCGGGGGAGAAAATCGCGATGGTTGCACTACGTCGGATGCCACCAGAGATCACTGCGTCTGCAAGGTGCATTGTGATGTCGAAAGCCTCTAAAGGTGTAAGTTTTGTAGCGTCATTTAGGATGGATGAGACACGTGTAAGTGCCCGTTTTAACGGGGAAAATCCAGGGGCTTTGCCTCCGTGTCTCAAAGGAGATCCTTCTGGTCTTATTAGGCTATAGTCGAAAAGAGGACGAGGCTCCCCCAAGAAGTAATGCCCCATTAAAGTTGAGACTGCAGATGACCACCCTTCGATGGAGTCGGCAATCATGTAGACCTGCGTCCCCTCCCCACGATTTAGAGGAGGAAGTCTCTCAACATGATGCTTTTGGACTGAGAATCCCACACCACATCCACACAACAAAAGATAGAAAGCCTCACTGAAAAAAGGAAGGCGGTCACAAAAACTTACGGTGCAGTTATAGAGACGTGCGTTCTTCTCCATGATTGCCTGCCCACCAAATTGCAACGCCCGTTGGCTCGAACTAATCTCTTTGTTGATCAATGCCTCTTCCAAACCCGCAACGAACGGGAACATAGATAACATCCGCTTTATCGTTTGAGGGTACGTCTCCCTTGTGCCGTTGATGTGCTTTGCATATTTTGCCGTAAAAACATAGTTACTTAAGTTTTTATTCATAAATTCTCCAATAAATCCACGAGGATACCATCCTCTTCTTTTAATCGTGTCCCGATGAGGGACAATTGCTCCAATGTGTAAGACCTGCGTTCACTGTCTAGGAATTTTAGATAGTCAATCAATATCCACTCTTCGCTTATGTAAATAAGGACATATGCGAAATGACCCAAGGACTTTAGGTCAAGGAGTTGATGATGTTGCGTCTCGTCTATTGCACTCTTGTTTATTCTTGATTGACGACTCTTCACTTCGATCATTCCCGCTCTTCCATCTTTAAGGAAGACTGAATAGTCGCACCCAGACTTCTCCGTGTAAACCGCACGAAATGAACGAGAGGAGGAGGACTTACTTACTCGTTTGTAAGGCTCGTACCTTTTGTAGATTAAAGCGTCTGCTAATCTAGATGCCGTACGCTCAAGGATTAACTCGGAGCGTTGACCATTGCGTTTAGCACGCAAACCTGCTAGTTTTTTCTTCATTGTACACGTTCCCCTTGAGGTTTAAAATGGATGACATAAATTGGATGATTTCACTTCTATCCGAATTTTTAAGTGAAGAGAAGGAAGAATTAGTATTCCTTGAATTATGGGATAAAGTGCCCGACATTGTGCCGTTTGAAGAGGTTTTTCATGCCCAACTTGAGTTCAAAAATGAACGAAAAATGAAGTACATAAATGTCTATGGAGGAGATCCCCGATCTGGAAATACGGATGCTATTCGCATAATGTGTTTACTTAATCCTCAGAACGGGGTTGCTTTTAAAGAGTTGTGTAAAACGGAAGGTATAAAACCTGCGACTAAGACGAGACAGTTAATACATGACTATCTTCTACAAAACAATATAAAACCTTTTTACAAGAATCTCAACAAAAAATATTATGGAACGCAAGAACCTGTGATGGAACCCCAACCTTTTGATCTAGAAAAAGCACACGAACTTCAATTTGAGGGAGAAACTGTAAACCTTGAGGAAGATATCGAGTGCCCCGAAGCTCATCATAAAACACAGAGGCAAATTCGGTGGTACTGGAGAAGAAATACAAAACGGTACTGGTAGGGTGTGTACCACGTGAACCACCCCCCTATAGAGTTACTGAGAATTTAATAATAATACCTATACTCCCCTAAAATTCACCTTTTTTTTATTTTAATTAAATTCTGAGAGACTCCTATAGAGGGTGGTTCACGTGGTACACACTTTTTTTTAAGAATGGACGTTTCTTTATAGATTACCTGCACTTACCCGAATGTGCATAACAACGTGAAAAATGTTAATTTGACAGAATTAAAAAAAGAGCCAAAAATCGATCATTTTTTTTTTTTAATTACGTTTGCACTTTTTTGGGAATATTGGCCATCTGTGGTTCACACCCTGTGTACCACAAAATCGAGTTCTGTGAAGAAGTCTTCTCCGATATTTATAAGTATCTTTTCTAGTTGTTGATGGACTACTTTTCGGAGTGAATCGTGACATGTAATCCATCCATCCTCAATTTCTAGATTTAAATCAACGAGCACTTTTTTTATTGCATCTGGATCTTTATATTTCTCCATGCTCCACTTAAAGATGGTGTACCCGCCCGCGGAAATGGGAAGGGGGGTTGTGTGCACGTCCGCGAGCGAGGGCGGAATTTGGGAAGGGGGGTTGTGGGCAGGCCCGCGAACAGGGGGGGCTTTTTTTCTGGGGACTTTCTCTAGAATCCGAGTGCATATTTTAGAGATGTGTTGCATCTTTTCGAGTCTAGATATGAGGTCTGGTATGAGTTTTTCGTTGAGATGCACTCCTCCCTTGTGCCGCTCCTCGATTAGATTTGGGAGGTGCTCCTCCTCAATATAGGTGAGAATGTCCAGTTGTCTTTTTGTGAAGATAAGTAGCATGAAATTAGTATTCCTGACATGGAGGCATAAATAAAAAAAGAAGATAACATGCATCCTCCTCTTTTTATAGGTTTACCCCCTATCAAAGATCTAGTTGTTGCAGCGGCCTCGCGTACATTATGCAGAGACACATTATGTGTGCGGGTGTGTACATGCCTGTGCCTGCGAAAAAAGTTTTCTGGAATTCATATTTCAGAATTCATATTTATGAAAAACGAGGTGATTTAATCAAGTGTATACCCCTACACATAAAGGGGCTTTATCGTTACAGGCCAAATTTAGCCCCTTTTAGCGTTGACCAAAGATACAGCTTTATATCGCGTTCTAAAGGCCGTTTCTTTAAAAAAGGTACTATGACAACCTTTTATCTTTAAGCAGCCTTTAAGCAGCCTTTAAACAGGTGGCCTTCTATATCGCGTTCTAAAGCCCGTTTATTTAGAAAAGGTACTATGACAACCTTTTATCTTTAAGCAGCCTTCAAAGGGGGATTCTGTCTTGATCAAAGATATAGTCTTATATCGCGTTCTAAAGGCCGTTTCTTTAAAAAAGGTACTATGACAACCTTTTATCTTTAAGCAGCCTTTAAGCAGCCTTTAAACAGGTGGCCTTCTATATCGCGTTTTAAAGCCCGTTTATTTAAAAGTAATACTTTGACAACCCTTTACAAAAAACGAGCCTTTAAAGGGGGATTCTGTCTTGATCAAAGATATAGTCTTATATCGCGTTCTAAAGCCCGTTTATTTAAAACCTATGCTTTGATACCTGTTTATAATAAGCCAGCTTTAAAACACTTAGTATATATATGTATGCACATACACGCGCGTGTATATACGCGTATGATTTTGTATCTTGATACGCGTCTCAAGATACTAACACTTTAGACCGCGGGACACTTTAAACAAAGTCTTTTTTTAAAAAAGTCTTAACTTTTTTATTCTTTTTTCTGTAGTGTTTTTAGACACTTATAACTTTATTTAATATTATTTAAAATAAATGTTTGACAAGACTTAAGTATTAATTTACAACTGTAAAAGTCTAGACAAGAAACGAACTTTAAACAACTTGAAGAAAGAAAAAAGAATATGAGAATCTTTAAAAAAGACATGATTAATTTAATTGGTGGAAAAACAGAATTTAAAGCTTTCGATAAAGAAAGTGGTGAATGGATTGATACTAAATCACTTAACAGTTGGCCAGCCAAAATGCTAAGAGATGAAAACCTTCATTTTGAATGTAATGATGAGGGAATTTCAATTGATGTTTACTTAAATGATTATATACATCTTGATCAAGATCAAGATCAAGATCAAGATCAAGATCAAGATCAAGATCAAGATCAAGATCAAGATCAAGATCAAGATCAAGATCAAGATCAATCCTGTGAACTTGAAATAAAAAAGTTCGTATGGATTAAAGAGATAGGGAAAAGTGATTATCCGTATACATACACTGTGAAACAACTCCCTAATGATTATACTTTCTGTAATCACGAAGCTCAACACAGAAAAGATAAAGGAGAATACGGGATAGAAATCAATGGTGTAGTTTATAGCTACAAAGAACTTGAGAGTCTACCCGTTTTCATGCCTTTGTTTTATAAAAATGAGGTCGATTTTGAAACGTGGTGTGATGTATTAGAATATTTTAAAGATCAAGAGTTCCCTTCTCTACATGATTTCAGTAGAGATCTCACGGAAATGGAAAAAACATCCCTTTATTTAGATATAGAAAGAAAAGGTAAATAATCATGAAATTCGATTTTAATGAAAAGTTTTTAAAATCCCTTAATGAGATACTTGATACAAAGCTAAAGAACTTAGAGGGGCATTTACAGGGTAATTATGTACATTGTGATGATGTCTTGTGCAAAGAAGACATTGAAGAACGTTTAAATGAATTAGAAACAATTGTAGAAGACTCTGAGATTGAGCATAAAGTGAATATTATAGATCAAGATGATCTACAGGACGCGTTCGCTAATTCAGATCTTGAGTGCAGAATTGATTCTCTTGAAGATCTTGAAACAAGGATAACTGACCTTGAAAACCATGGTTTTCAGAGGGAGTCTAGAATCGAAGATCTTGAGAATGAAGACATACACGCTCTTAAGATTCTGAGAGACGAGCAAGAGAAAAGAATCTTGACTCTTGAAAAGGAGAATCAAGAGTCAAGAGAACGACTTTTGACACTTGAAAACTTCATTTTAAAAACACTGAAGGGATTTAGAAATGATTAGTCTCTTTCTTGGTATCCTTGCCCTTTATTACATCATCTCTTCTTTTTATACGCCCCTTGAGAGTGCTGGTCTTCTCATTCTCGTCACTATCTTCATTTTAGGGTTTTTACTATGATTTTGTATCAAGATAATAATCATGCTTTAATAGGAGTTTTTAACTCTTCAAATAGAAAAACGGGATCTATGATTCAGACTTGGATTATGGATAAAAACTCGCTAGAAGGAGGGGCTTGTCAAGACTGCACTTCTCTTGAATTATGCTATGTGTTTCAAGGAAAGAAGAGCATACAAAAGAAACTTGAAAGAGGTGGATATATCGACGTCGATATGAATCTTTCAAAAAAACGTGTCCGTGTTGGATCCTACGGTGACCCCACTGTCTTTCCATTGTCAGTATGGGAAGATTTAAACATTAAAAAGCACACAGGGTACACTCACTTTTGGCGATTGCCACATGTTCAAGAGTATAAATCTTTTGTTATGGCTAGTGTAGAGACTCTTGAGTCTTATCACTTAGCAAAACAGTTAGGTTGGAAAGTCTTTTATAACATGCTAGACGTTTACTTAGGGCTTGTTTCTATTGAGCAAGTTAAACAAGAAACAAGCATGATTGAATGCCCAAATTCAACGCATGAAATATCATGTTATGATTGTCTTTTATGCGATCCAAAAAAGGGGGGCAAGGATATATATATTAATCCCCACGGTGGGCGATTATCGAAGAAGAATGCACTTTCCACAGTCCAAAAAAGCAAAGATCAAGATAAAGAATTAATTAAAGCTTTACTCTTGAATGAAGGGAGTTTTCAACATGCTTAAAGAGTCTACTATTAAACGCTATACAGTTAAACAATTA
>UEXM01003196.1_pt1 | contig 10716 bp, 10 predicted proteins | sample 1796661 | NCBI WGS metagenome assembly UEXM01 (sample SAMEA4772469, study PRJEB27181) | metagenome
AAACCCACTCGTCCATGAATGTACCGATCTCTGGTTTTTCTTTATATGCTACTGAGTTGTTTGACAATGCTCGTTGTGGGTTTTCGTGCCACCACTGACCAGTCTTTGCTTCCCGCATTCGTTCATCCGTAAGAGACGATAACGAGATGAGGGCACTTCTTCGTACTCCCCCGACAACGACAACTTCCGCAATCTTACAGATGATATCATGGCATTCGATAGAGGTGAGTTTGCGTCCAGAAGCCTTCTTATAGGTATCCACTGAAAATTTGAATAAATCATCCAGTGGTTCTGGTCCCGAACTTCTACCACCGAAAGTTTTAAGTCGTTCCCCCGCAGGACGGACTTTCGATACATCCCATTGTGGAATTTGACCACTAATGAGTAATGATGTGAGTTCTTTGTAGGCTTTCGCCCAACCCAACTTACTATCTTGTACAACAATTGTAGTATCACTGTCTTCAAACTCCTCAGCAATCGTTGCCAACTTTCCTAAGAAATCTCTTTCGACACTGAAACCAACACCAGTACCACACATGAGAATGTAAAGAATCTCATCAAAGGAACGGACTCTTCCTGCACTTACATACGCACAGTTATATCCTGCAACATGATCACGCTTCAATGCTTCTCCTGCGGTCATCAACGCTCTCATCGAAGGCATAACATTTAAACCAATGATTGCACTTTGCAGTTCTTCTCTTTCTTTCTTAGATACTTTGTAGTTTTGATTCTCTTCTAGGTGTTCTACAAAAAAATCGAAGTAACGAGAAACAGTTTCTTCCCATGTTTCTCGTCTTCCTTTTTCATCAATCCACCTAGAATATCTGCTTAGGTGAATAAAATCCTGAAAGGGTGTTGGTAATGACATCTATCGCTCTCCTCATCTTATAGGTGTATGCTTTATTTATACTATTTTGTTAGTTCGTCCCAAGACACTGGGAACAATGGTTGAATGATTTTTCCAACGGCTTCTGCATATTGACGAATCTCCCATTGAGCATGTTCGTCGATTCGTTGTTTATAGAACCTTCCATATGCAGCAAGTGAACCAGTCCAATACCATTCTGTGTACATTCCTTGGGGTAGAGCGAACCGTGCTTGCTCTGGTGCAACATTTGAAGAGATCAGATCTTCATATACATTTTCTGCTTGTTTTATAAGACTCTCATACTTGCGGTAAAGGGGATGTGTTGCGAATCCTCCTGAAGTATCACCACCACCCGAACATTCTAGAAGTCCATCGCTTCCTTGTTTCGCGTTGTTGGTTGGTTTTCTTCTCCATTCTGGATGATAAAACTCTGGAGAATCATCAACATATCTTCTACTAACTTCGTTCTCCACAAATCCTTGTTTGTGTTTAAAGAACTGTGTGCGAATGGAGATGGGTGCTTTGATTCGCAAAGTAATTTGCGGGTGAGCGAATGGTGTCCAGTGATTGTGCTTTGCGAGATATCGGATGAGTTTTTCATCCTTGTCTTCAAACTCTTCTTTATGATTTGAGAATGAAACCCTAGCAGAATTAACAACAGTTAGATCATCACCCATGTGATCAACTAACTCAACATGACCATTATCTAAAACTTCTACCTTACTCATATCTTTCTCCACTCTCTAAATCTCAGTTTTGCTTCTAATCCATTGAAAGTATTTTCATCAATCATCTTCTGAATCTTACGGGTTGACATTCTATATGCCATATCGTTTACATCTTTTTCAGATACATTATCAGGCCAGATACAAACGTCCCTACCCAACTCGATAAGTTTTTCTATGTAAGCACATATCTGTCGGTTTCGTGGTTCGTTGTCAAGGATGTATGTCATCTTTGATTTTTCAAATCGAAGTGGAACTTCCTTCAAAGCACCCGCACCTACCATTGCTGTTGCATTCTGCAAGAACAAAGAATCGATAGGACCTTCTACAACATAAATTCTTCTCTTCGGATCTACTCTCCAAAGTCCGTACCAAAGTCTGTCAATACTTTTGTCACCTTTGATGGTAATATATTTAACAGTCTCTCTTGCTTTCACTTCATCCGCCATGTTCAATGCACGACCTTGACATGCAACTACATCCCCATGACTATTGAAGAAGGGAATAACCAACCTTTCCTCTTTACCATAAAGTGTGTTATCTTCGTCTAAATTTCCTGCAAATGTTGTGAAATCATCTGTATAATATAACAACTTGAAATGTTGTTTTGGGATCATTCTCATGTTTGCAAACTGAACGGCAGCATGTTCTTCTGGTAATTCTGTAAGACAAGTCAACTCATCGAGGAGTTTATCTTTCTTCTTAAACTTTGGTGTTGAATTTTTAAATCTAAACAAATCCTCTTCCTTTGGCTTCTTATAGTTTGATTTACCATTTTCACCGTTACGAAATCTCTCAAGAGAATATTCTTTACACAACGAAGGTGAAACATCCTTTAAGAAATTATATAGGTTTAGTCCAACACCACAGTTGTGACATTTATAGAAAAAATCATTACCTTTTTGATAAAAGAATCCTCTTGCTTTGTTTTTGTTCTTTGAAGAGTCTCCACAGATTGGACACCTACAATTAGCAAGATCACTCTTCTTCCACTTGAATTTTTCCAACTGGGGAGAGATCATGTTTATAAATTTTTTATCAATAAAAGTACTCATCAAATATTCCAACTAGTAAACTTTTCCTTAATAGTTTTGAACTTATCGTCGAAGTTATCACCATCAAAACCAGAACCAAGAGTGCTTGTCTCTGTCTGGTTAGACTCTACCAAACCTTGTTGCTCATCTTTCTTAACATCAGATAACTTCATCTTTGCACGATTGATACCAAGAATAAATTTACGATTCGCAACTGTATCATTATAGCGATTCTTCAGTTGCTTTACAAGAACTTGATTTTGCTCATCTAGTTCTTCTGTAGAGATCAATGCAACCATGAAGTCAGCAGTTGCAGGGAGTCCAAATGATTCGGATGTGTCTTCCAATCCAACATCAGTGCTGGAATATCCTGTTCGGTTTGTTTGCGTAGCGGACCAGATAGGAACATTATACTGCACTGCTAAACCACGAAGTTCTTCTGCAATAGACTTAATATAGGAATATGAATTCACATTGCTTCCTTGCTTAATCCTTGCAGACGCACAGATATTTAAGTAATCAATAAAGATAATATCAGGCTTAAACTTTTTCTTAATATTCAATTCATCCAAAAGAATACGAAAGTGATTTGAATTTGCAGTAGCAGTTGGATATTCTTTGATAATAAGTTTACCAGTAATGCCTGATGTTTTTGTATTTAGTTTACTATCATACATCTGCTTTGGTAAGTCTTTCAGATTATCCATTGTGATATCCATGAGGTTTGCATCAATACGTTCTGCAATTCTTTCCTCTGCCATCTCACATGTAATATAAAGAACATTCAGATTTTGTGAAAGACAGTTTGCAGCATGGTGACACATGAACAATGACTTACCAACACCTGTACCTGCCATTACAATGTTCAATGTCTTCTGTGGTGTACCACCATTTGTAATTGTGTTGAAAAAATCTAGGTCGAATGGGACTCTCTTTTCAACTTTGTGGTAGAAGTCGAATCGTTCGTCTGAGTCTTCGATATAGTCATGTCCAATGTTGGTGTCGAATGAGACTGCGAGAGCGTCTGACAGGATACTTGGGATTGCATTCTCTGTTTTTGTTTGTGACTTCCCGTCAATGATGTGAATGGATTCCATAATCGCATTATACACCGCTTTATCTTTACAAAACTCTTCTGTCTCCGTGATTAACCAGTCAAAGTCTGGTAGATTATCTTTCTTCTCAAGACTATCCATCAATTCAATTACAGTTTTATATTCATCCTCATTGATTGATTTGTTCTTATCTATATCAATAACAACCGCCTCCTTTGTTGGGAGGTTGTTGTACTTGAGTATGAAATCACTTATAGTCCCATAAAGAATCTTTTCTGTTCTGTCGTGAAAGTATTCATCTTTCAGGAAGGGAACGACTCTTCTTGAGTACTCATCATTATACAATAAGTTTTCCAAAATTACATGTTCAACTGTCTTCACTGTCACTTGTTTCCATTTCTCTTAGGAAATCTTCGTCTGTTTCTTCAATCTCATCATTTATAACTTCTACCAAAATTTCACCCAGTTGATCAATAAACTCTTGATCTTCTTTATGTTCAGATGGATTTTCGATAATGTTATATGTGAAATTGCAACGAACATTGTCATCTTCTTCTAGAAATTTTATAGTACCATATTGATACACAACACCTTTATATTTACCTTCAATGATTTTAATAGGTACGGTGGTGTTAGACTCCACAACAACCGAATCATCATATTCATACATCTTCTTCATCTGTAGTTACCTCCTCATTAATAGTACCGTATTTGAATTCCTTTTCAACTGCCTTTTCAATTCTTTCCATAACTTCAGCAGTAAAATATTTTTCTGGATCGTTGTTGATGGACTTCTCAAAAGCAGTCTTACCATCAGGTAATTCAATGCGAGTTGAAACCTTTTTAAAGATATCATACTTCACTGCAATCGGAACAAGACCATAATAAGGATTCAGTCCGGTATCATAATTCAACTGGACCTCAACTTCCTTGTTTTCTTTGGTGAACCTACCCTTGAACAACTTACACTTAATGATGTTACCAATAATATCAGTTCCGTCCTTGTCCTTCTTCTTTGAGAGATAGACAATTGTAGATGCGGCGTACTTCAAACCAGAACCACCACCCATCTCTTTCATCGGAACGTATGCACCGACAACTTGATATGTGTGGTTTGTCATGATAAGCGGAATACCTGCTTTACCCAATTTGAGAGTAAGCACACGGAAAGTCGCCTTGATTACTTGGGCGCGTGTCATGTCGCGGGTTGACTTACCTTCTGCGGTATCGTTCATTTCTTTCTCTGTAGAAAGCATACCAAGTGAATCAAGAACAACAAAGACAGGTTTGGTGTCTTTTGTTTCGATGTACTTGTCAACGATACTGATTGCTTGGTGTCGGAAAGTCTCGACTGTAGCGACAGGAAAGATTGCAACTCTTGCTGGGTCCATTCCCCGTTCGGAAATCATGTCAGATGTAATTGCCTGCTCTGTGTCAAAGTAAAGTACAACACCATCAGGATTATCATCGAGGAACTTCTTACACATACCCAATGCAAAGTATGTCTTACCAGTGGCAGATTCACCTGCGAGTGCCATAATCTTGTTGTTTGGAATACCACCGTAAAGTGAACCAGATAGTAAAGCATTGAACACATGCGAACCAGTGTCGATGAACCCAGTCACATCACTTCCTTCGATTCCTTCGGCAGCAATTCCTGCGTACTCGTTACCTGAACTTTTAATTATATCTTTTAGAAAATCACTCATACTTTAAACTTCTCCATTTCTTTTATAGATTCCTCTAAACTACTACAATAGTCTAAAGTTTCTTCGTAAATTTGACTTGTGCAATTCTTATCTATTTGTTGTCTTTGTAGTTTATCTCTATAAGTTGATAACTGTCTTTTCAAGACACTTTGAATAAAAATTGCTGTCTTATATTCTAAAAATCCTTTGTTCATGCGAAAAACTCCTCTAGAGTAGAAACATGTTCATGATTCCACCCTATCTTCTCTAATATATTCTTGATGGGTTCAAGGAATGATTTTCCAAATTGAGTATCATAATCTATAAACTCAATCAATCCAAATTCTTTTGGAAGGCTGTTTGGAAAAGCAACAACCTGATCCTGTCCTGCAACTCCACCCAACGGGTTTGGTTTTATAAGATGTAGAAACTTGATCTTATCTCCATCAATAATCTTTCTGTACTTCTTATTTAGTTTCAGTTCATCTAGGTAATGATTATAAATCAAACTACCCTTCACTGCAATCGGTGTTGACTTTGTGTATATCATCGACATGTCCTGATATTTGTCCATACCATTTACGCCGCGAGGAAAAGCAATCTCCTCTGGATCAAACGAATTGAACTTTTTACGAAAGTCTTCGATGAATTCTATAACTGTATTCTCGTCTGTTGTGAGAATCAATCGAATCGATTGCTTCAGGGAATCCCGAACAACCTGTGGTGTAGAACTACGAGTAGTCTCGATACCCATGATCTTCAACTTGGGTTCATCGTAACGAATTCCCTCTGAGTCAAACACCTGCATCATGTACCGCTTCTTCGCAGTCCATACTCCCTTGTCCGCAATGCATTCACGATCCATCACCATCTTGTTCTCGTATGCGTTCATCATAGATGCAAGTTCATCATACTGCTTCTTGATGAAGGGAAGAATTATTTCTTCCGACGCTTTGTTGAGGAATTCAACCACCTCCGATTTGGGGCGACTCCCACATACTTTGTCCACAAGATTCCCAAGACGAAGATAAACACTATCTGTATCAGATGCGACAACATAATCGTAATCCTCCGTACCAACCGTTTTATTTAGAAATTCATTGAGTTTGTCTGCAATCCATCGAATGCTCAACTGTCCCGAAAGAGTAATTGCTTCCGCCATGTCAACATCGAAGTACCGAAACCACTCGTTACCAATCGCACCGTAAGCACTGTTTAATTGAATCTTGCGAACCAACTGAAAGTTGTTGTACTTTGCAATCTCGTTCTCTAGATTCTCTCCTGCTTGCTGTCTCTTCTGACAGTCAATCATCTTCTTCTTGTACATCTTACGTTCTTTGTACAACTTCTCCATCAGTGCAGGAAGAAAACCTTGATGCTCTTTGGTGTAACAGGTTCCGTTTGCGGCGACAGAGTAACCATTCGTAGATGGAAGTTTACCAGACAGAATTGTATCAGGGGAAACAGAGATGTCTTTGTCTTGATCGATCATTGTCTCTGGACTGATATTGTACTGCATAATCAAGTGAGGATACAGACTGTTCAAGTCGAAAGACACAACCCAGTCGTGCATACCGACAATCGGATCCTTCACATAAGCACCAGCATACTGAGCATCTTTCTTACTCGTTCTCTTTGGTGGAATGACAATACCATGTTCCATGAGATAATGATAGATGATACAATCCCATGTTCGCACCTGTCCGAACACATCCATGAAGTTTACTTTGGCAGAATATGCAAGTGACACTGCAAGTTCAATCAACTTCATCTTGTCTTCGAGTTTGCTGATGAGTTCAACATCCTTGACATTGTATTCTATAAACTTCTGAAAGTCATTCTTATAGAATGTTGCCATACTGTCATACTCATCATATGACAACTTCTTCTCACCAAGTTCCACGAACGCAATGTGATCAAGACGATATGATTCCTGATTCACATAGGTGAATGTCTGATAAAGTTCGTAATAGTCGAGGGTGGACACACCTGCAATCTCATAAGTTTGATTCTCACGATTCATCTTTCGGATAGTTCGTTCCTTGAGAAACTTCCAAGGTGACAACCTCTTTGCATCCGACTCGCCAAGAATATTACCAATTCGATTTACAAGATAAGGAATGTCGAAGAAACGAACATTCCACCCTGTCACTGCATCAGGAGATTCCAATTCCCATGTAGACAAGAAAGACTCAAGTAATTCTTCTTCAGTTTCAAATTTAAACTGTCGCAATTTACCGTCATATGGTTCTTCATCGAGATTAAACTCACCCAAACCATAGACATATATCCAACCGTTATAGTCAACGGTGATTGCATTTATTCTTTCGTTTGCATCTTCTGGTTTCGGGAAGCCATGCTCTGACTCGCATTCAATATCGATAGTAGCAACTTTAATCTTAGAAAAATCATAATCAATCTCACCTTTGTAATTGTCACCGATGAATTGATAAACGAAATCGTTGTTTCCGTAAATATCAAAACCCTTGATGTCCTGATACTTGTTTATGAATTCACGCGTGTCTGGAATGTTACCTGGCTGAACAGGTTCAACAAACAAACCGTCGAGTGTTCTGTATTCTGTCTTCTTATTAGAAGGCACATACATTGTAGGGTAGAACTCTTCTCGTCTTTGAAATCGAGTCCCATCCCCAGAAACACCACGGTAAAGAATAAACTTACCTCGTTGCGTTATGTTTGTATAGTATTCTTTCACCCTAGATGCTCCACCAGTGTGTTGGGTACTTGTTCTTTAATTCTCTCATGTGATATTGTAGCATATTCTGGGTTCAATTCAATACCAATATACTTCTTTTGATTGTTGAGTGCTACAACACCTGTAGTTCCTGAACCACTGAAAGGATCAAGAACTGTTCCGCCATCAGGACATCCTGCAAGAACACAAGGTTCGATTAGTTTCGGTGGATAAACTGCGAAGTGCGCGCCTTTGTAACCATTCGTCGAAACCGACCAGACATCTCGTTTATTTTTACCTTTGAGTTTCGTTGCATCGTAGAGTGTTCCACTGTATGCATTGTTCAAAGTCTTGTCTTTGTTTTTCGTGTGCTTGTTGCCACCGAATCCCGCAGTGCCTGGTGGATCTTTTCTATTTGGGTTCTTCAATGGTTCAAGAATCGCATCCTTGTCATAATAATAGTTCTTACTCTTTGACAAAAGAAAGATATGTTCGTGACAAGATGTTGGTCTGTCATTCACAGGAATCGGCATTGCATTTGGTTTATGCCAGATAATATCTGAACGCAACCACCAACCATCTGCTTGCAATGCAAATGCAACACGCCATGGAATGCCTACCATATCCTTTGGTTTGAGTCCTTGGACTTTGGTATTCTTCGCAGTAGTTTGTCCGTTCCTACCCTTTGTGTTCTTTGGATCTTTATACTTACCCTTTGAACCACTTCCGACATAAGAGTCTCCAAGATTCAACCACAATGTACCATCACTTCTTAAGACTCTTTTGACCTCTGACATAATCTCTACAAGTTTATCGACATAATCTTCTGGGCTTGCCTCTTGTCCTAATTGTCCATCATGATCATAGTTTCTTAAAGCCCAATAAGGTGGCGATGTAACGCAACAATGCACTGATTCTTCGTCCATTGTTCGCAATACCTCTAAAGAATCGCCTACTTTTATTTCATAATTCATCTTATTCACCTAACATATTATAACACAAAAAGACAGGTTGTCAATTACGATATGGATTCATTTTTTTAGCAAGTTCTTTGTCTTTGAACTTTGGAAGATAGCCAGTATCTTTCATCGTTTCTTTTAGCATACTTTTGGCTTCTGATAGGGTGATTGTTTTTTGTTCCACAAAATGATTTATCATATCATCAAGAGGCAATTTAAGTTCCATATGACCTATAAAGTAATTTCTAATCTTTGCATTATTGGTTATTGGATATGGAGGTCCTCCTGGTCTATAAAATCTATGCATCCATTGCAAGAAAGGAAGACATAAGACTTTCCTGCCATTTTGTCTATACTTTTCGTGAATGTAACATTCTTCTCCACCAAACTCTCTGAAATGTTCATTAAAGCCTAGCCAAGAATCTTTTCTTGAAGAGAACAAACCCATTCCGTGTGCAGGGATTTCAAATGGAGGATCATTAACATCATATCCAAGTGAGTCGTGATTCGACCATCTTCCCCACATACCACCACGCCATTTCATATCGAAATGTGTGCTGATGTTTTTTCTCTCTTTACCATTCACAACAGTTTTACTTTGAAGTTGTTCCCATAGCAATGGACCGTGAAGAAGATCTTCAGTTTCTGGATTTTGATCATAATATTCAATTAATCTTTTCAATGCACCCGATGACAATAAAACATGACAATCCATACAAAGAACAGCAGGTGCTGATGCAAATTCAAAAAGTTTTGTTCTTACACCACATCCTGTGTATTCATCAAACGGAATATATTTTCCATTTGGTACGGACTCATTCATGAATCTTTTCAATTCTTTTCCATGTTTACCACTTGGATTGTTATCAATTACAAGAAACTCAATATCATCCAACACCTCTGAATGATAAAGTTGAATTGACTGAATAGAAAAATATGTTCCATAGAAATCATCATATGAACACATTGCTACTGTTAGTTTTGGTTTATTTTTCATTCTTATCTTTTAAAAACCCACTCAGCAAAATCATGTAATTGATTATATCAAGAATAGCATCTTCGTATGATTCGTTATCTACTTTCAGTTCACCTGCTTCTACAAATGTAGAAAGACGAGAAACCTTATCAATTACTCTTACAAGAAAACCCTGTTCGGTTGAACAGACTCCCATTGCTTCTGTTCTTTCAAAGTTTGCAAAAGGTTGACCGCCTTCTTTTCCTGCATAGTCGTGATTCTTCTTCTTCATAATTTCTTTCGCAGTGCTGCAAAGAAAATCATGGTGCTTCAATAGTTCTTCTCGATTCATTATTTAACTCCTGTTGAGCCAAAACCACCAACTCTGTCGGTCTTTTGTTCTGGTACATCCACTGTTTCCTCAATACTATATGAGTAGGTTTTTACCAACTCACCCTGTGCGATTCTCTCACCGTTCTCGATCAATACTTCGTCTGCACTTACATTATAAAGCATCACGAAGGTTTGGTGGTAGTAATCAGAATCTATTATACCTTCTCCATTGGGCATAATCAATCCCTTTTTTAAAGAAATACTTGACCTTGTGTGGAGTCTCACCGAATGTCCTTCGGGAATGTCCAGAATCAAACCAGTTGGAACAAGAACTCTATCACCCGGACGAATTCTAATTCTAACTTCTTCCTGTCTTTCTTTTTCTTTATATCCCTCTGTTT
>UEXM01003197.1_pt1 | contig 10702 bp, 6 predicted proteins | sample 1796661 | NCBI WGS metagenome assembly UEXM01 (sample SAMEA4772469, study PRJEB27181) | metagenome
AGTGAAGATTATGGTTATATGAATGACCTTACTGTAAAGAATACATGGGCAAATTATGGTAATGTTTTATTTGACACAATACTTACAGAAAAAAAAGAAACTATAGAAAAAGAAATAGACTATAAACTTGTTGAAACATATACTTATGCAAGATTATATAAACATGGTGATATACTTAGAAGACATAAAGACAGACCATCATGTCAAATATCTGCTACAATGTTTTTAGGTGGTGAACCTTGGTCTATCTATGTTGATAATACAGGTGGTACAAATAATCCAGGTACTAAAGTTGATTTAGAACCAGGTGATTGTTTAATGTATCGTGGTTGTGAATTAGAACATTGGCGTGATGAATTTAAAGGCGAAATCTGTGGTCAAGTATTCTTTCATTATAATGACGCTAGTGATCCTCAATCAAAAAAATTAAAATTTGATAGAAGACCTGTATTAGGTTTACCGGGTCATATTGCTAAATATTATTTAGATTAAGACCAACTTTTGTCGTCTGGGTTCCAAATTCTTACTACTGTTTGATCCGTTGTTGGAGAAGTAATTACTTCTGGCAATTCTGCGTCTGAACCTAATGCACTTCTTATCCACCCACCGTGATGAGAACTTTCCATAAGTTTTTGACATATCCATCTTGTATTGTCTTGGTCCCAACTCAAATTATACTCATAAGTTTTACCACCATCTTCATAAGTTGTTACACTTGGTCTTGCAACTGGTTCATAATAAGCACCATCAACTGAACTTAATACCCAATTAGAATGTGGTTTAATTGCTGTAAAATATCCATTACCACCATCATCAATAAAATAACCATCAATACATGCAAATCTTTTTCTAAAGTTATGATTGTATGACGTTTGTTTCCATGCGACACCTGGATAAGCACCATCTACATATGCAATTGAAGGATCCTCAGAAATATTATTAGCACACCAAGTTTCTCCGTCAACTGCCATATCAGCAGATACATTACTGTCATCTACTACGTTTACTCTTAAAACTTTTTTGTTACTATCTAATTCCGCAAAATGTGCCATTATTTCTCCTTAATTAACTTGTATATGTTCCTGGACTATTAAAACTGTGAACTCTATTACTACCTACAATAGATTGTGTACCACCTGAACCTTTTGGAGCAGTACCTGGATAAGCAATAACAACTCTACCAGAACCACCTGAACCAGAAGCACCATTCCAATGACGTATGCCTCCGCCACCACCACCTCTGTTAGTAGTACCTGATACTGCTGATGCATTTTCTGGGTGTTGTTGTTGACCTCGACCACCTCCGCCTGATCCACCAGGACCATTACCAGGGCTGTGACCTCCGCCGCCGCCTGCATAAGTGATACCGTCACCTGGGAAAGATGCTCCGTTACCACCACTTGTACCTGAAGCAGAGTTTGATTTACCACCTCCAGCACCACCGCCGCCGCCGCCGGGACCTGTACTACCACTATTACCTTGTCCTGAAATACCTGAACCACCACCAGTACCATTACTACCACCGCCGCCTGATCCACCAGAAGCACCGGATCTGGAGTTTTCTGCACCACCAGAACCACCACCAGTTGATGGTATACTGTTGAATGTTGAAGCTGAACCGCTATTACCTCTATTTGTAAAACCTGTGTTTGGTCCGCCGCCACCACCTATTGAAGCAGGGAAGTTACTACCTGGTGCCGTTTCTATTGATCCTGTTCTCATACCACCTGCACCACCTCCAGCACCTTGGTTTTCGCCGCCGCCTCCGCCGCCTGCAACAACTAGATATGTGAATGTGTAAGTGTTTGTTTTATTTTGTAAATCTGACATAGCAATAGCACCACTAGGTTGACCTGCTAAACTTCTCACAGGTGTTGAATCCATGTTTATTTGTGCCGTTGAACTTTCACCTAATTCATCATTTACGTCTGATAAACCTATCTGTCCATTTGGTGTTGCCATCTTAATTTCTCCTCAAATTATTTATTCTTTTTTAAAGTATTAACTTCGTCTGTTAATTCTTTGACAGCTTCAATCAATACTGATACTAGTCTGTCATACTTAACTGCTTTGATACCGTCAGGTCTTGTACCAACGATTTCTGGCATAACTTTTTCAACATCTTGTGCGATAACACCAACGTCTCTTTTTCTTACAAAGTATCCGTCTTCGCCACCTTTACTCTCAATGAAACTATCTTTCCAATCAAAGAATACACCGTTGATTTTCTTAATCATTTCAAGTGGAGAAGGAATGTTGATAATGTTTTCCTTAAGCGCTACGTCTGAACTGTAGAAGGCAGTAATATCATTTGTTGCTCTTAACTCACCAGCAGTACCTGAAGCGGCAGTATTAAGACCTAAACTGTCTAACTGTACGTCATTACCGTCTGTTGTGTTTGATACAACAACTGTACCTGCTTGAGTTGGTAAAGTGATTGTTATATCACCTGTTGAAGCAGGACCTATTAAAGTTACTGCGTTAGTACCGTTATCACTATCTTCAAAGAACTTAACAAAACCAGCACTAGTAGCCGCATTTTTTGTTTCTAGTCCAGTTGAGAATGTACCTGTTGTACCTGCAATTGTAGTTGCCGTTAAGGCACCTGTATCTAATGTAGATGAACCGTTATCTATGTTACCAAAACCTGATGTAATTGTACCAGAGTTTAAGGCACCAGTAGTAACTATGTTTGCACCACCAACACTATGACCTGCAAAATATGTTGATACTGTATCAACGTTTGTCATTCTCATAGTACCGCCATCATTAATTAATATACCATCACCTGAAGCGACAGCAGTAGTACCTCTAGCAGTACCACCATCTATTAAATTAATTTCTGCCGGTGTTGCACTAATAGCGTCTGTACTAGCAGCGGCAAAAGGTTGTAAAGTACCTGCTACGTTTGCAAGATTAATTGCTCTATCAGCAGTTGGGTCAACTACACCTAATGTTGTTTCAAAACTATCATTTGAAGAACCTTCAAAGATAACTGAATAACTTTGTCCTAGTGATAAATTACCACCCGCTGTGATTGAACCTGCACTCAAAGCACCTGTAGTTGTGATTGTTGATGAACCATTGTTTATAGTACCAAAACCTGATGTAATTGTACCAGAGTTCAAAGCACCTGTTGACACAAGATTTGGCATTGCTGTAATTTCGTCATCAAGGTAGGCAGCAAGAGTTTCAACTGTAGTCATTCTCATTGTACCGCCGTCATTGATTAGTACACCATCACCGTCTGCAATTGCTGTAGTACCTCTAGCAGTACCACCGTCAATTAAGTTTAATTCTGCCGGTGTTGCCGTAATTTGGTCTGTTGAAGCAGCAGCAAATGGTTGTAATGTACCTGCAACGTTAGCGATGTTGACTGCTCTGTCAGCAGTTGGATCAACTACACCTAATGTTGTTTCAAAACTATCTGCACTTGCACCTTCAAATACTACAGAACCACTTAATACTGCGCCTGTTGCTGTTACTGTACTTGATGATGTGATTGCACCTGAACCTACTGTCCCTGCTAATGTTACGTTTGCACCATCAAATGTTGCCGCCGTAGTTGTGCCTGATTTAATGATTAAGTTACCAGAGTTATTAGTTGCACTACCATAAGTAGTACCTGCGTCTAGGAAGAAAATATCTCCGCCATCAGCGTCTATCTTAATATCACCTGGAGCGTCTAATGTAATATCAGTTGCACCATTTAAAACAAAATCTAAGGCAGTTGTACCACCCGCTTTCAAAGTGATGTTATCACCATCAGCGTCTAAGATAATGTCTGTAGTTGCGTCAAGTGTGATTGTTGAACCACTATCTATTTCTGCAATTACGGGAGTTGTAAGTGTTTTATTTGTTAATGTTTCTGTAGCAGTTATTAAAGAAACTGTACCAGTTAAATCTGGTATAGTTACTGTTCTATCTGCTGTTGGGTCAGTAGCAACTAGTGTTGTTTCAAAACTGTCTGCTGTTGAACCTTCAAAAACGAAACCTGTTTGTAAGTTAACTGTTGAACTATCAACTGTAGTTGTAGAACCTGATACTGTTAAGTTACCTGCGATTGTTACGTTTGCACCTGACATGGTCATAGCAGTAGTTGTACCTGATTTTATAATCAAGTTACCGCCTGTGTTCGTCAATGAACCGTAAGTAGTACCAGCGTCTTTTAAGAAAACATCTCCGCCATCTGCGTCTAATATGATATCTGTAGCTGCGTCAACTGTAAAGTTGCCAGCACTATCTATTTCAGCAATAACTGGAGTAGTTAGTGTTTTATTAGTCAACGTATCTGTTGTTGCTCTTCCCACTAATGTGTCTGTTGCGTCTGGTAATGTAAGTGTTCTATCTGCTGTTGGGTCTGTAACTGCAATAGTTGTTTCAAAACTATCTGCTGTTGCACCTTCAAATACTAATGGACTTGCATTTGATAATATTGCTTGAGTACCAGTAAATGAACCAGATGATGTAATTGCACCTGAAGCAACTGTACCTGCCAATGTTACATTTGCACCACTAAATGTTGCAGCTGTTGTAGTTCCTGATTTGATAATCAAGTTACCTGAATTGTTTGTTGCACTACCATAGACAGCACCACCATCCATAAAGATTATGTCTCCGCCATCAGCGTCTATTTTAACATCGCCTGGAGCGTCTAGTGTAATATCTGTTGCACCGTTACTAACAAAGTCTAATGTTGTTGTACCGCCGTCTTTTATAGTTACGTTAGCACCATCAGCGTCTAATATAATATCTGCTGTTGCGTCTAAAGTTATACTACCACCACTATCTATCTCAGCGATAACTGGTGTAGTTAAAGTTTTGTTCGTAAGAGTTTGTGAAACATCCGTACCAACTAGTGTAGTAGTTGCATTTGGAATAGTTACTGTTCTGTCAGCTGTTGGATCTACAACTGTTAGAGTTGTTTCAAAACTGTCATCTGTTGCACCTTCAAAAGTGAAACTTGCACCTGTGAAAGAGGCGCCTGAAATATTTGGGCTCGTTAAGGTTTTGTTTGTGAGTGTTTGTGTAGCGGTTGTCGTTACTACTTCAAAACCGCCTGCTGTCGAGCCGTCATGGACTCTAAGAGTATCTTTATCAGTATCTACACTTACCTCACCTACAGCACCTGTAAAACTATTATTTTGAGACGTTGATCCTCGTCTTAATTGTAATGCTGTTGGCATATTTTTCTCCTAGTTAATTCTATGCTATATTTATACTATTTATAATCTATTATGCTACACTTCCTAAATCAACTGTAACTACAGAACCTCTAGGTTCCATGTGGTCATACAAATCAGATGTAATAACTTGGAATGCGTCAACGATTGCTTGAAAAGGTGTCTCACCTCCTGCTAAGTCAGCATTTCCTTGCGCCGCTGGGTGTTCTGTTAGTGTTGATTGTGGGAATGATGTATCAATTGTCATTGCCACAGTACCTGTTTTATTAGGTATTGTGATTGTTCTATCAGCGGTTGGGTCTGTTACTGCTAAAGTAGTCTCAAAACTGTCTGCTGTTGAACCTTCAAATACAATGTTACCACCAACTGTTAAGTTGGTAACGCTTGGACTTGCGTCTAAAGCGATTGAGATATCATTGTTTGAAACTGTTGTAGTGATATTACTACCACCTGAAAAATCTAATGTATCACTTGCTAATGATACTGTATCGTCTGACCCACTATCTGCACCTATTGTTAAAGTAGTTGTGATTGAGGCAGTTGATACTGCTGTTACAAGTCCTTTTGCGTTAACTGTTACAACTGGTATTGCTGTAGCACTACCTGCTTGACCTACGTTTGAATTAACTGTTGCTAATGTCAATGCACCGTTTGTTGCTACTGTAGCGTCACCACTAAACATTCCATGAGATATAAGAGTACCAGTTGCGTTTGGTAAAGTCAATGTTCTATCTGCTGTAGGGTCTGTTACAGTTAAAGAAGTTTCAAATGAGTTAGCAGTAGAACCTTCAAAACTGATTGCACTATCTGATAATGTTAAACCTGAAACTGTTGGACTTGTTAAAGTTTTATTTGTTAATGTGTCTGTGGTGTTTCTTGCAACTAATTGGTCTGAAGCTGCACTTGGTAATGTTAATGTAATATCTGAACTTGGATTACCTGGTGTTAAAGTAGTTTCAAAACTATCTACTGTTGAACCTTCAAAGACAATACTTCCTGATATAAGACCATTGAAGACAACTGTATCTGAAGCACTATCACCAAGATTAATTGTACCACCGTTAAATGTAGATGTACCTGTAACTGTTAAGTCACCACCAACTGATAAATCATTTGCAGCTGTTACGTTTGCACCACTCATTGTTAATGCTGTTGTAGTACCTGATTTGATTATTAAGTTACCAGATGTATTTGTTAATGACCCATAAGTTGTACCTGCGTCTTTTAAGAATACATCACCACCGTCAGCGTCTAATACGATATCTGTGGTTGCGTCTAATGTAATTGTAGAACCACTATCTATCTCAGCGATAATAGGTGTTGTTAATGTTTTATTTGTAAGTGTTTGTGTTGAAGCAATACCTGCTAATGTATCACTAGCAGTAGCGGGTAATGTTAAACTAATATCAGCACTTGGATTACCTGGTACTAAAGTAGTTTCAAAACTATCAGCACTTGAACCTTCAAATACTAAACTACCTGCAATAGTACCACCAAAGGTTACTGTATCTGTAGCAGCGTCACCTAAAGTAATATTACTATCACCCTCAGTTGTACCTGTGACTGTTAAGTTACCTGCAATGGTAACATTTGCACCTGACATTGAAATAGCAGTAGTAGCACTACCACTTGATTTAATGACAAGTTGTCCTGATGAGTTACTAAATCTACCAAATTCAGTACCGTCATCTTTTAAAATAATATCTGCGCCACCAGCGTCTAATGTAATGTCTGTAGCTGCGTCTAATGTGATTGCGTTAGCAGAAAAACCGTCACCGTATTCTAAACCGTTTGCACCTGCATTTACTCTTAATACCTGACCGGCAGTTCCTACAGCGGCTAAACCTGTACCACCGTGTACGAAACCTACTGTTTCTCCTGATTGATATTCTGCTAGTCCAGTAGCGTTTCCACTACTGTCGAAGACCGTCCTTATTGGTACTTTATCTGCCATAATACTATTTATATCCTTTTAGTGTTAAAATGAAAATAATGCTCTCTCTTGTGTTGTTATTGATGTACCATCTGCCTTAGTAAATCCTTCAAATACAAAGTCTGAACGACCAGACGCTTTAAAGTTCAAAGTGGCTGCAGCTGAAGCTAAACCACCAGTTTTTGTAAATAGTGGCACACCTCTTGTTACAATACCTGTAATAGGGTCAGCGTCTGGAATCGCTCTATCACCTACCTTACTATTCGCCGGTAATACTACTGTTGTTCCAGTAGAGGATAATTGTGCGTTACCTAAGAAGATTGTACTTCCTGATACATGCAATGCTGCCCATTTTAAAGAAGCAGAACCTAAACTATGAGTATCATTAGCACTAGGTACAAAATCTGACGCCACTCTAGCGTTAAATGTTACTGTATCACCAGTTGCATTACCAACTACAGTATTACCTGAAGATGTTAAATTTGTAAATGAACCTGCTTGACCACCACCAGTAATATCGCTTGTTAACGCAACTGTACCTGTTGAGTTAGGGAAAGTTATTGTTCTATCTGCTGTAGGGTCTGTAACTGCAAGTGTTGTCTCAAAACTATCTGCTGTACTACCTTCAAATACAATGCTACCACCAACGTTTACATTAGCACTTGTTGTTAATGCTGTTACTGATGGAGAAGCGTCTAAGGCAATCGCTATATTGTTATTAGAAACCGTTGTTGTAATGTTTGCACCACCCTCATAATTAAGTGTGTCTGTCGCCAAAGAAACAGCGTCATTTGAACCACTATCTGCACCTACAGTTAATGTTGTTACAATTGTTGCTGTTGATAAGGCAGTAACAAGACCTTTTGCGTTAACTGTTACTACTGGTATTGCTGTTGTACTACCAAACTGACCTACGTTACTATTGACTGTTGTTAATGTTAATGCACCAGATGTTGCCATTGTAGCGTCACCAGATACATCAGCAGTTACAACTAAAGTACCTGTAGAGTTAGGTAAACTAATTGTTCTATCTGCTGTTGGGTCTGTAACTGCTAAAGTTGTTTCAAAACTATTATTTGTTGAACCTTCAAAAACAAGAGGACTTGCACCTGAAAGAACTAGTCCTGTTAAGTCTGCCGTTCCAGTAAATGCACCACTTAATGTTCCTGCATTGATTGTTGGACTTGTTAAAGTTTTGTTTGTTAATGTGTCTGTAGTGTTTCTTGCAACTATAGTATCAGTAGCACTTGACGGTAATGTAAGAGTAATATCTCCACTAGGATTACCTGGTGTTAAAGTTGTTTCAAAACTGTCTGCTGTACTACCCTCAAAGACTAAACTACCTTGAATAGTACCACCAAAAGTAATAGTATCTGTAGCAGCGTCACCAATTGTTATATTGCCATCATTTTCTGTTGCACCAGTTACTACTAAATTACCTGCAATTGTAACATTGGCACCTGACATTGAGATTGCCGTTGTAGAACTTGAACCTGATTTAATTACTAACTCACCTGAACTATTAGTAAATCTACCAAACTCAGTACCGTCATCTTTTAAAATTATGTCTTGTTCACCTGCGTCTAATATAATATCAGTAGCAGCGTCTAAAGTTATAGAAGCATTGGAATCTATTTCTGCAATTACAGGAGTTGTTAAAGTTTTATTTGTTAATGTATCAGTAGTTGCTTTACCTATTAATGTGTCTGTTGCATTTGGTAATGATACTGTTCTATCTGCTGTAGGGTCAACTGTAGTTAATGTTGTTTCAAAACTATCTGCTGTTGCACCTTCAAAGACCAAAGCATTCTGAACATTTATAGATGAACTGTCAACCGTAGTTGTAGTACCTTGAACTGTTAAGTTACCTGCAACTGTAGCATTACCTGCCATAGTTACATTAGCACCACTAAATGTCATAGCAGTTGTAGTACCAGATTTAATTATTAAGTTACCTGAACTATTTGTTAACGCACCAAAAGCAGCTGTATCATCTTTTAAAAATATATCTCCGCCACCTGCGTCTAAAGTAATATCTTGTACTGCGTCTAATTCTATACCACCAGTACCGTCTATATGTGCTATAACTGGATTTGTAAACTGTTTGTTTGATAAAGTTTCTGAACCTGTAAGTGTAACGAAACTATCACTTTGTAATGCACTATTAAATTCTGCAACTGAACCTGTTATAGTATTGTTTGCTAAATCTATTGATTTGTTTGTAAGTGTATCAGTAGTTGCTTTACCTACAAGTGTATCACTAGCGCTTGATGGTAATGTAAGTGTAATATCAGCAGTTGGATTACCTGGCGTTAATGTAGTTTCAAAACTATCACTTGTACTACCTTCAAATACTAAACTGCCAGTAATTGTACCATTGAAAGCAATTGTATCTGTAGCTGCGTCACCAAGATTAATTGTACCACCATTGAATGTAGATGTACCTGTAACTGTTAAGTTACCTGCTAACGTGGCACTTGAACCACTAAATGTTAATGCTGTTGTAGAACTTGAACTTGATTTAATTACTAATTCACCAGATGAGTTTGTAAATCTACCAAACTCAGTACCACCGTCTTTTAAAATTATATCTGCACCATCAGCGTCTAATGTAATATCAGTATCAGCGTCTAGTACAATACCACCACTTGATAAGGAATCTATTTCAGCAATCTTTGGTTGTGTTATAGTTTTATTTGTAAATGTTTCTGTATTTGCTAAAGTAGCAAAGTCAGCACTTTGTAATGCACTATTAAATTCTGTTATTGTACCTGTTAAGGAGTTGGCGTCTAAATCTATTGTCTTGTTAGTAAGTGTTGATGTACCAGATAAAATAAAATTTCTAATACTTTCACCAGAGTGAATACTTTTAGCAGTTGCCGTTACGGCAGGAAATGTATCATCATCAATTGGCGCACCTGATACGAATTGACCTGAGGCAGTTGCATATTGTAAAATAGCACCGTCAGGTAATGATGAAGCAGTAACGTTTGTTAAATCACCTATAGCAGTAACAGATGTAACAGCACCGCCTCCTGCGGGAACTGTAACAGAAACTTTTTGAGGACCTGCGCTATTGGTTGATGTTATCTTTGCTTTAATTGCCATAATACCCCTTTATGACATAATATATTAACGTGTGACATTTGGACTCACCGTTACGGTTCCTTGCAATACTCTTGTTACCACACTATCGCTTGACGTTACTTCAATATCATACACATATCTTCCTTCTTCAACGGCAGCCGTTTGAGTAGAAGTTAGAGAAAGTGTTATTTGTCCTTCTGACCTATCAGCAGAAAACGATATTGTAAATGTAGCTGACGCTGAACTTGATGAGTATGACTTTCGTATTTGACCTGCAGCTGTGTATCCAGTTAGGTTAAATACTGTGTCATCATCATTGAAAAGCGTTATTGTACTTGAAAAGTTTGCACCTTGTTCAATTAGTAGATTAGTAATAGCTGCCATAATTTCTCCTTATGGGACTATTTATAATTACTTATCTTTCTTTTCAGTTTCTTTTTTTGGTCTTTGGTCTTCAGGTAACACCTCAGTTGGAATAACTTTAGTATAGTATGCCAAT
>UEXM01003198.1_pt1 | contig 10702 bp, 13 predicted proteins | sample 1796661 | NCBI WGS metagenome assembly UEXM01 (sample SAMEA4772469, study PRJEB27181) | metagenome
CAAACTCTGCTTCTGCAGCTGCCTTTATGATATTCCACTATCTCTTGGAGTGCTACGGGCAATGTGATGTTTACACAACCTCACTAGGGTTTACATCCCCAGCGTGGGCTGCAAAACATTTTGGACACAATTTAATTTTCGTTGACGTACAAGATGATTTGCAGTTCTCAAGTGAGCATTATCGACAGATAAGAAAAGAAAGTGAAAATAAAATTGTTGTGATGCCGGTTTTGTATGGTGGTGTCAGTACAATAAAAAACTTTAATTTAGTGGGAGACGAGATAGTTGTTGTTGACAGCGCTCATTGCGCTACACCTACAATAGAATCTGATTTTGTTTTTTTCTCATTTCATACATATAAGCCTATTTGCACATCTGACGGGGGAATGATTTCTACTGACATAGAAGAAGCTGATGCTTATTTCAAATCATATAGAAATTTCGGCAGAAAAGCTTATGGGCTGACTTACGATATAATCCAACATGGATTTAAATTTTATATGAATAATCTAAATGCGACAATTGGTTTAACTCAATTAGAGCATTATTCTAAGTTTCTTCATGAGAGAAAATCGAACTACAAGAGACTAAAAGAAAGATATAATTTGCTGGAACACGATGAGAATTCGTCATACTATTTTGCTACGACTTTAGTTGATGACGCTGATTCAATCATTCAAGATCTTAAGATCTCGCGCCATTATCCAATGCTGCACAAGACTAGCTTTTATGCACGCCACAGGAAGATGTCGCTTCCACGTTTAGAAGGCTTGCACTCACACATCCTTAATTTACCGCTCTATGGGTAAGGAAAAAACATGACGGAATATATTCAGAGAGAAAAAAAGAAAATAGAAGAATCTTTAGAAGCAACCGGATTCGCTAAATCCCATGTATATCACTTATTTACAGACGAGGAAATAGTACTATTTGGAGAGGGTCAGGAATACTATAAAGATTTCCTAGCTACAACTGCAATTCAAGAACGCTTGCTCCGTTTAGAAGAGGGAAATCCGATTATGGATCGCCCCAAGGTTTTTGAAATTACCCACCATGATTATTTAGGAACCCCGTTGACGTTTGATTCTGGGCCATTTTTCCAAATGTATGGCAGTGAGGTGTTTTTCGATATTGCTGAAAGCTATTTGGGCGACGACTTGCGTATGCGGCTTTTGTCGACCTGGGCCCATGGGCATTATGGCGGCGCGCAGCGACAACGATCACAACGTTGGCACCGTGATCAAGCAGATATTCGTAATTTGAATGTTTGGATTTATTATTCTAATGTCAACTCAGAATCCGGTCCGTTGCAATACGTGATCAATTCTCGCCATGGAGATACTCATGATTCTTTGTGGCCTAATTATGATCCGGAAGCTGACGAATGGCCCACACACGGATATCTCAGTCCCGAGGCACAGCAACAGATTCCACCCGAGTCAATTGTAGAAGCCACGGGAGACTGTGGAACCATAATTTTTGCCGACACTAATGGTTTTCATCGAGGGGGATTTGTGGAGGCACAAGGTCAAATAAGACTCAAAACACAGTGCAGTTATCTTCGTGCGGATGCGTGGCATATTCGGAAGGGCTCACTAGGAACCTTCAACAACGAGCCTGAAAAAGGAAATTTTTGTGACACAAATCATCCCTTATATGGTATACTATCTTTACGAGCCCAAAAGGCACTAAAGTAAGGCAGAGATGACACAAAAAGTATTGGTATTGGCGGCTCATCCCGATGATGAAACGCTCGGCTGCGGCGCCACCCTAGCGCGATTAGCAGGAGAAGGAGCCTATATTAAATTATTGACCTTTACGAATGGAGAAGCCGCCCGCGGCAGTACTACTAAAAATCGTAATACCCAACTGGAGAGAGTGTGTGAAACACTTGGTATTCAAGACTACGCTTATGCAGATTATCCGGATAATCGGATGGATGTAATTTCTCTGTTGGATAAATGTAAGTATGTGGAACAGAATGTAGATTTTGAGCCCAATCTTATTTTTACTCATCATCCCCATTGTCTAAATATCGATCATGAGATAGTTTATAGAGCTACAGTAACCGTTTTCCGCCCCCAAGTGAAGAATAATCAGACCATCCTTTCCTATGCAATTCCATCATCAACGGACTATAACCCACGTAGTAAGTTTTGTGGAAATGTATACTATGATGTAAGTTCCACCTATAACATCAAATTAGAGTGTCTTAAAGAAAATTATAGTAATGAGATGCGCCTACACCCACATAGCCGTAGCTATGAACACATTGAAAATATCATGAAAGTTGCAGGCGCCGAAATAGGTACATCCTATGCTGAAAAATTTGAACTTATAAGGAGTATAAAATAAAATGAAAAAAGTTTTTGTTATTGCTGAAGCTGGAGCAAACCATAATCGACAGTTTGATCAAGCTAAAGCGCTGATTGATGCTGCAGCCGCAGCACGCGCAGATGCAGTGAAGTTTCAGACATATTCATCTGAAACGCTGTATTCTAAAAATACACCCGATTTTGCGGGGTATACTAATATTAGCAAGTTGATAAAAGATATCGAACTTCCTCGCGAGTGGCAAAAAGATTTGAAACTATATTGTGACGATGTGGGAATTGAATTTATGAGCACCCCTTTTGATGAAAAAGCTGTTGACGAGTTGCATGCTCTAGGAGTAAAAAGATTGAAGATCGCAGGATTTGAGTCCACTGATCCTCGGCTGGTGAAGTACATTGCCTCCACTAAATTGCCTTTAGTGATCACAGCCGGCATTGGAAGTAACCTAAAAATGGTGGGGAATATTCGCGAATGGGTGTATGAAGTAAACCCAGATGCTGATATTACCATACTTCATGGAAATAATGCTTACCCCACCCCACTGCAAGACATCGGCCTAGCTCAAATTGACCGGATTGTGGAAACGTACCCCGATGTAAAGGTGGGTCTTTCAGATCACACTGAAGGTATTTTTGTGCCACCGTTGGCCGTTGCCAAGGGTGTGACCACCATTGAAAAACATTATACCCTGTCGAGGTGCTTACCGGGCCCTGATCATCCTTTTGCTATCGAACCACGAGAACTAAAAGAGATGATAGCCAACATTCGACTCGCTGAAGTAGCAAATACTACTAAAGAAGATAACTTTTCTGCTAGCGAACAAAAGATGAAACAGGCCATGCGCGCCTGTGTGGCTGTCCGCGATCTGGAAGAAGGCGAGTTCCTTACAGAAGAAAACCTCACAACCAAGCGTCCCTGTTTAGAGGGATCAATCGCAGCTATTGATTATTATAAGGTCCTAGGATCTCGCTTGCGCGTGACCAAAAGCGCCGACGATCTTTTATCCTGGGAGGATATTCATGAATAAAGTAAAGAAATTTTGGAACGATCAAGCGAGTCAATATCAGGGCGAAACTCAAGCTACACAGCCTGATTATTATTCCTTCATGATAGAGATCAAAGCTCTGGCTACTCATGTGACAAGCGACCAAGAGGTAATAGAATATGGGTGTGGTAATGGGTATGCCATGCAACAGGTTTTTAAGACCGTAGCTCTGAAAAGCTATAAGGGTGTTGACTACTCCGAAGAAATGATAAAAACCGCGAAGAGTACCTCGCCTGAAACTAAACAGAAATGGTTACAGCCAAGTAACACTGTCAATTACGAAGTTGGAGATGTGAGAAAACATGCCCCCCAAGAATCCTATGATATGGCGATCACTGACCGATGCTTAATCAATCTAGCTAGCCATGAGGACCAGCTTCTGGCTGCACAAAATATTCATTCCACTCTCCGTCCCGGCGGCACTTATTTGATGTTCGAATGTAGTAAAAAGAGCTTGGCCAATATCAATCAAGTGAGGGCACAATTTGACCTTCCGGAGATTATGGAACGGTGGCACAATTGCTATCTCGATGAAGATAGATTTTTAAAAGATATATCTCCGTATTTTGAAGTAGAACATATCGAGAGCCCCATTAGTACTTATTTTTTGGTATCTCGGACTGTTAATGCCGTTGTAGGACTGGCAGAGGGCCATATTGACTATTTTTCAAAGATCAACGAAGCGGCCGCCAACTTGCCCCCTGAAGGAGACTATGCTCCCTTGAAATTATTTGTGTTACGTAAGAAAGAAGTCTAATGCCAAATGTTCTTTTGACCAGCAAGCCATGGCATGATCACCTCGTGGGGAACCTAACGGCCGCCACCGGTGAAAAGTGGCTACGTATTCAAAATAAGGAAGATCTCACTTTAGAGAATTTGGATAAAATTAAGCCTGATTATATTTTTGTTCCTCACTGGTCTCATCTCATCGATGCGGAGATATATGAAAAGTATCCGTGTGTGATTTTTCATATGACTGATTTACCATATGGGAGGGGTGGGTCTCCCCTTCAAAACCTTATTGTGGCTGGACATTCCCATACTAAAATCTCGGCCATTCAATGTAGTAATGGTATAGATAATGGCCCTATCTACCTAAAAAGACCATTATCGCTCGCTGGAACTGCTCATGAAATTTTTCAACGGGCAGCTATCGTGGTGGAAAACATGATTTATGCGATTGTAATGGAAAATACCATACCAGTGCCCCAAGAAGGGGTGCCTACTAGGTTTAGGCGCAGGCGCAAAGAAGATTCTAATATATCGAGTGTTGAAAATCTTGACGACCTGTATGATTTTATACGTATGCTGGACTGCGACGGGTACCCGCGCGCATTTATAAATACCGATAGATTTTGTTTAGCGTTTTCCCGCGTCGAAAACACACTCTTACCTGATGCCATCCGTGCGCAGATAGTAATTACTCAACGATCATAGAAGGAGGGCCCATGTATATAACCACGAATAAGAAGGATTATTGGGAATTTATTCGTCATCTAAAAAATGATCCCATTGCACGGAAAAATTCGGGACATGCGCACATTATATCAGTATCGGAACATGAAAATTATATGAACTCTTATGGGCATCAATATTATATTTGTCTAGACGAATCTCGGCCGATCGGTTATGTGGGTCATAACGCTACCAACTATATTTCTGTTGCAGTAATTTCTTCTTATCGGGGTAAAGGAGTAGGAAAATTTATGCTAAACTATCTCAAAGAACGTGCCCCTCTTACTTCCGCAAGGGCGTTAGTGAGTATGGACAACGAAGCAAGTATAAAATTATTTGAGTCTTGCGGTTTTACCAAAAAGTATTATATTTTCGAAGGAGATGCTGATGACTAATAAATTGACGGATATGGAAATTATTGATAAAATTCAAGACATTCGGTCTAAGAACAATGTAAATTGGATGGATATTTTGCGATTAGCTTTTCGGGATTCCCCCGAAGAAGCCCGGGCCCTAATGGGCAAAGTGAACGAGTATGATGGGGAGATTGCTTCTCTGTTGAGAGCGCTGGCGGCCAATGGCCAAGAATAAGAGGGAGATTGCTATAATTGTGCAGGCCCGTCTAGCCTCACAGCGGGTACCCGAGAAGATGATCCGACCGTTTGCTGCGTCGACCCTTTTAGATATTTTGTTTGAAAAACTAGGTCGCCTCAAATCTCTTCCGCGCGAGCAAGTTTTTGTTTCGGCCTTTGATGAGCCGATTAAAGAAATAGCACAAAAGCACAACTTTCAAATTTTTCACCGGTGCGAAGAGTCGGCCCTCGAAGAGCGCTATCTTCCGTTGATTTTCGAGTGGCATAATAAACTCCCAGAACAATTTAAATATGTCATTATTGTAAGCGGTTGCAACCCGTTGCTAAAAATAGAAACAATCGATGAGTTTATAGACACTTACGCCGGATCTGATGAACCGGGCGGGTTTGGTGTTTTTGAGAAAAAAACTTATTATTGGGACGAAAACAAAGAGTCTCTTACCGATTGGCAGGGCGAACCGGGGATGAATACTAAATTCGTCGCCCCCGTATACGAGGCCGCTCATTGTCTTTATGCATCGCCACTCGATCTTATTGGGCGAGGCTATTGGATGTCCGACTCCCTCCCTCCACGACTAGAGTTGTTTGTTATGGACGAGATGGAAGCGTTTGATATTGATCATGAATGGGAGTTTCAAATTGGAGAAAAGCTGTATGAAAAATTTATGGATCCTCGGGCCAGGTAGTTCCCTGAACCAATATACTACGTGGTTATCCAATCTAACTGGGGCCCATGTGTTGGCATATCAAGGAGTGTTTCCCCATTGTTTAAAATATTTTTCTCTGGTTCCGACTTATTGGACTGGCCAGGATCCGAACGCGTTAGTGGAAGGGTTGGAATTTATTAGGGATGGGGGCCCTGATTTGCATGAACGTCTTAAGTCGATGACCATAGTGATTCCTCACTATATGGCGGAACATTATAGGATGTTTCGTCAATTTGCGGGGACTACGCAGATAGCTCACACACCCGGAAAATGGGCTTACTATAAAGATCTAATCGAAAAAGCTAGATCTTTAGGGTATAAAATTGATATTATGAAAGTTTACACCACTAAAAACATTGCCCTCGAAGAGCAGCATAGCAACCCTTATTTTCAAGATAATGATATTTTCACACCTGCGACCGAGTATTCCCGCTTTATGTCTCCGCGGCCAATTTTTGGCACCCCTCCATATGATTCGGAAAGCGTCATAGGAGATCGGTACAAATGGGGCCTAGAAAATAAACTGTCTTCTCAGGCATTCCCGTTGGCTTATCATTGGGGGTATAAAAGATTATATGTGGCTGGGTTTGATTTGGTAGGAAGTCGATTTTATGATGATAATGTTCGTCATCCGTGGGACGACAACCTTATAGACCAACGAAAGTTGCAGGATATTCCTTTGGGGTTCATTAGACAGTGGAAAGAGTGGACCACACTACATGGCATGGAGATCTATAGCGTCGTAGAAAATGATCATACTCTTATCAACCAAGTATTACCCTACTGCCCAATCGATAAAGCCGCTGCCGAGGAGGGGATCACGGGATGAAAGATATAAACAGAATTTGCTTTATCATACAAGCCAGAGTAAACTCAACGCGCCTTCCAGGGAAGATGATACTCCCATTCGCTGAGTCTAGTCTTATTGAGAAAGCAATTGAGAAAGTGAAAAAGTCGAACTTCCCTCAAGATAATTTTTATCTTTCGGTGTGTGACCCCGAGCTAATTGATCTGGCACACAAACATGAGGTGAATATATACCACCGAAGCCCCGACTCAGTTCAAAACGGCGCCGGGATTCAAGAAATATGTGAGTGGTATAAGAAGCTTGATTATGATTATTATATCATGATAAGCCCCTGCTGTCCTTTAGTAGAAGTGGCTACCATTAACTCCTTTATCAAAACATTTGTGGAAAGCCCTTCTAATGGTCTTTTTTCGGTATTTGAAAAAAAACATTTTTTGTATGATCAGGAGCATCGAATGCTCAATACCTATTTGGGAGACACAGAAAAGTTTTTGTTTGACACCAAGCAGCTAGTGCCCGTGTACGAAGCGGCCGCAGCCCTCTATGGTGGGGCCATGTCGGACCTTGCTCGAAACGTGCTTTATGGAACCTTTGAGACCCCGGAAGACCCCCAGTTTTTTACGATGGAAGAGACCGAATGCTTTGATGTGGATTATCAATGGCAGTTAGAAGTAGCAGAAGTTATGTATAATAAATTATTTACGGAAAGAACAACGTTATGAAAACGTATTTTATAGAAGGCCAAAAGGTGGGCCTGCGCCCATATCAATCGGAGGATTTTGAGCACATCCATCGGTGGGTTAACGATGACGCCACCACTCATTATATGTTCACTGGGCAAACACCTCAGTCCCTAGAAACCACTACCCTACATTATCAAGCAGAGTTTGAAGAAATCTCTAATGTGGTATGTATAGTAGAAGAAAAAGAAAGCGGCAACGTTATGGGTATGGCCGGCCTATATGCGATGAATCCTACGGCACGTAAAGCGGAATTTCGTATATTATTAGGAGATCACCGGGGTAAGGGCCTGGGTACGGAAATTACCAAACTCTTGGTTCAATATGCTTTTGAGCGCCTCAATTTACATAGAGTATATCTGGGTGTGACTAGTGCCAATAAGGGGGCTATACGTGCCTATGAAAAGGCTGGATTTGTAAGTGAGGGTAGATTGCGTGATGATATTTATCGCAATGGAGAATATTATGATACTCTTCGATATGGGATCATAAAAGGAGGAACGGATGCAATATAAAGCGGCAATTATAGGGTGCGGCCGGATTGGCTGCGGGTTTGATGATAGTAAACATCTAAGAGATAATTGGAGTTACACTCATGCCGGAGCCTATGCGGCAGTGCCCCAAACCGACTTGGTGGGCCTATGTGATCTCGACATCAAAAAAGCCAACCAGTATAGCCTGCAGTACAATGCCGCGGCATATGATGACCACATGGAGATGTTGCGAGAACAAAGACCGGACATTGTATCAATCTGTACCGCCCCCACTGTACGATATCAAATCATAAAAGACTGTATTGAAAATGGAGTGCAAGCCATTTACTGCGAAAAGCCGATAGATGTATCTGTCGAGGAGGCCCATAAAACCATTGCACTGTGTGAGGAGGCTAACGTGATCTTGATCGTTAATCATCATCGTCGTTTCTCGCGTTTTTATGAGCAAATGGCGGCTGGCCTCAGAGATTCAACCCTAGGCGCCCCAGCTACAGCCGGCTGCGGTTACTCGGGAGGATTGTATAATACTGGTACTCATATTGTTGATATTATGCGCCTTTATTTTGGTAATGCTGTAGGGGTCCGCGGCCATTTGAGTGGTGTCCCTAATGCAAATTCCGCGGATCCCAATATTGATGGTTTTATATACTTTGAGAATGGCGTATCTGCAACCTTACATGCACACGGCTACCCTGGAATTATGGACTTGACTGTAAGTACGACTAAATATAAGTTTCACATTAACTTAGCGGCTGCATCTAAGCAGCGACAATTATTATCTGTCGAAAAACGAGAAAATAACACTTATTTTCCTGGAGCATTTAAGTTCGTCACCAACTTTGATACACTAGAAGAGATTCGCACACTTGAAACATCTCAGGAGACGGATTACATGATTAAGGGCGTAACGCATTTGGTTGAATGCTTGGAAGACAAAACTGTCTCTCCTCGAAGTTCTGGCCTCGAAGCCGCGGAAACGCTGAGAATTCTGGACGCCCTTAGAGCGTCTGCCAGTCGCGACAGCGCGTATATATCTTTGGAGTGAAGGAAGAAAGATGAAAAAATTAGCAATCAACGGAGGCACACCGGTACGAGAAAATGTGGCTCATCCATGGCCAAATACTGGGTATGAAGAGTTAGAAGAAATTACTTCTTGCTTTACGCGACAGACATTTTCCGGGTTTATAGCCGGCACCTATGAGGGAGGCCCCGCCGTCCAGCAGTTTGAAAAGCTGGTCAAAGACAGCACAGGCTCGCCCCACGCTGTCGCATTCGATACGTGGTCTAACGGAATCGTTGCCGGCCTCTTAGCCCTTGGGCTAGAAGCGGGTGACGAAGTTATTATTACCCCTTACACTATGACCTCTTGCGCCACCTCTATTTTATCCTGCGGCGCCATCCCTGTATTTGCGGATGTATGCGAGGACTCCGGGGGCCTCGATCCCGTCGATGTGGCTCGTAAGATTACCCCTCGCACTAAAGCGATTTTTGTGGTCCACTTATTTGGCATCCCGACGGATATGGATCCTATAATGAAGCTCGCCGGCGAACATAATTTGTTTGTTTTTGAAGATTGTGCGCAGTCCCCCTTGGCATTTTATAAAGGACAAATGTGCGGGACTATCGGAGACTTAGGAGGATTTAGTTTCACTCAATCTAAGCACATTACTTCGGGCGAAGGCGGCGTTGCCATCACCAATGACGTAAAGATCAATAATGGGATGCGATACGTCCGAAATCACGGCGAGATCGGTTCCACAGCACAGAAGTATCGACAGACATCGGACTACGACTATTGTTTTGATGTCTATGGAACATCCGGCCTCATTGGATATAACTTTCGTATGACTGAAACTGCGGCAGCCTTCGGGGTGGCACAGTGGCGCAAACTGGGCCCTATTTTAGATCTCAAAAGAGATATGGGCTCCTTTCTACGTCGAAATCTGCAAGGGATCCCTGGCCTAGAATTAATGATCCCTTCTTATGAGCACATCCCCTCTTGGTATAACTTCCCCTTAAGATATAAGAGTGACCTTACTGGAGTAAGTCGCAGTCGCTTTGCCGCGGCCCTTAATGCCGAAGGCTTAGGGTTTGGCACTGCTTATGTCCCGCCTCTGTACGAGCAAGAAATTTATCGTACAAAGAAACATTGGGTCATTCGCGATTATGCCTCGCACGTTGATTACGAAAACCCAGGATGCCCCGTAGTGGAGCGCCTTTTTCATAAAGAATTGGTCTCTACGACGGATATCCGCGCTCCCTATACTATGGGGGATATGCAAAACATTGTTAATGGAGTCCACAAGGTTATGGAAAATCTTGATGAACTTCGCTAGGGCCTTCACGCCCCTGATAAATTTTTATAATGAAAGAAAATAAAAAAAATGAGATTATCTAATCAAGCAGTAGGAGCCCTAATGATGGCTCTCCAAAGATCATTAATGGAACAAACTGATATTGTTCCTGTCTTACAAGAAATGAATCTTCAGGTAAACCCAGAAGATCCATCTCAATCAGAGTTGGTGG
>UEXM01003200.1_pt1 | contig 10700 bp, 13 predicted proteins | sample 1796661 | NCBI WGS metagenome assembly UEXM01 (sample SAMEA4772469, study PRJEB27181) | metagenome
AGCTGCGCCCATTGGTCCGCCAACTGCAAGGCCGGCTAACCCAGCTAATGATTTTATAAGACCCATGGCTTAAATCCTTTTGACATCATGGTAGCAGAACGTGATTATCTTTTCCACGCCTTTATGTAGTTACAGTGACAGACCCAACGGCACCTGTTGAAGATACCCCTAGCAAGTTCGGTTGGTCTGCAATAGATATCTTTATAAAACCATTGCGTTCAAACAATGACCCTGTTTCCAAACCCTGATCACTATTAGGTAATGCCGTCAGCACTAATCTCGTATGTCTTCCCTCTCCAGGGTTGTGCATCTGGTCAAGATACACCGCAAAAGACCTAATTACTTCATAAAAGTAACTTTGGTTGTAGTCTTGAGGAGGAATAGGAAAATAGGGACGAACAAGGTTTCTAGACATTAACGACCCCCATCTGGACGGACATCAACCCTTGGTGTCCCCAATCTCCATGTGGTTTCTACCGCCACTGTTTCAACTTTTAAATTAAAAGATCGGCCCCGAAGTCTTGTGTTAACTTGGTTTGTGAACTGTTCTACAGGAGCAGAGGCTGTCTTTATAACACTGTCTCCCTCTGTCTGTAAGTATGGACCCCCAGGATAGTTTCTTGCACTAAGAGTAAAGGTGGCTGTAGGCGAACCAGATGTTGAGTTTCTAAACGTAATGTCTGGAATTAAACGAGACAAGAAGGCGAACTGATCTCCTTCCCCTAAGTCTATTTGACTGCTTTCAATAAAAGAAGATATTGCAGTGGCCGGCGAGTTGCTTCCGTCATCTAAACCACTTTCATGGTCGTATAGATAATGATCGATTGAAGCGGCAATTGGAGTTTCATCCACACCTCGATCAATCCAAGCAGTTCGCCCTAACGTTCCATAAAACCAAACGTTTTGTTCGTAGTTAAATACAACGTACCGGTCGTTTTCCTCGCTTCCAGAAGAAGGATAAAACCACCAGACCTCGGAAAAAGAACTATTGTTAGCAGCAAAAACCTTTTCTTTTTGTGCCCTGTTAAAGTCGGAAAAAACATAGTCCTTAACTGAACAGGGTATCTTAGATACCCCACCAGAATAAATATAAAATTCCTCAAGACCCATCCAAAAAACGTTGTCATTAACCGCTATAGCGCACAGAGGACCAGCCGTTGTTATGTTTTCAGAAATATTATTTATTCCAAAAACAAAGGGTGGCCCAAGAAACTGCATGGCATGAAGAGATACATCGGTAAAGACTAGGATCTGTTGTCTAGTTTCAACTGCCGTTACAATCTCAGACCCAGAGCCAATGCGTAAATCCCCCGCGGTATTTGTGGTTTCAGCCGCCCAATCAGTCAGACTTCCTTGACTGCTGAACCGTATTAACAACGGGTCTTGTTCCCCCGCTCCTGACCCTTGTGGGTCGCAGCCAAACGCAATTACATGACGGTCATCTGAAACAAGTATTTGTTTTGCAATTACGGGCGCTTCATTGTTTCCAGACAACGAGTTTAAAGCAACGGCTCTAGCGGTAATCCCGCTAGATTTGTCCCAATAAAATATACCCTCATCCCTAACGTTTATTAAAATATCTTCACCAAAGTTGTCATGGCTCCATATTCTTAGGGTGTTTGCCTCTGTTACAAGGCTAGCAGAATCCCCCCACCCAGAAATATTTCCAGTTGTTCCGGATGTTCCACCATTACCCTCGCCACCCCAAACGCCGGCACCCCACCCAGTTCCACCAACAGATGTGTCTAAACCAGTGTTGATCTGGTAGGCGCCTACCGTGCTTCCACCGCTATTACCGTTGTCGCTAGTAGTGGCAAACACAAAGGTTGGATTTAATCCAGATGTTGTAGTTATTTCAGGTATTGTAGCAACAGACCGAGCTTCAACTTGAAATACGGTAGCACTGACAATACGAGTTATTTGATACTCCTGATTAAGAACCGCGGCAGTAATGACCCCGTTTAATGTTGCCGCACCGGAAAAAGTAACAAAATCATTTTCCTGCGCCCCGTGATTATCTGAATCAGTAACGGTCAATGTCGCGCAAGTTACTGACGCGCTATCAGAGTGAGAAGCTGCGGTTGTACTGTTCACACCACGCGCACATCCGGTCAGTGTTGAACTGCTAATACCCGCGTATGTAATTTGTTCTGTGCCAATTAAAATTCTTCCTCCCCCAGTAGGAAATCCGCTAACACTATTTAAAGTTATTTCTTCCACACTGGCATCAATAGCGCCGTTGAGTGTGTCTGCACCCGCAGCAAAAGTTACCGCAGAACCAGATAACCTAATTGGAGTAATGTCTTTGTACTCACCGCCCTCATTAATATAATACTTTAAGTTTGTACCGACCCCGAGATATTTTTCTCCGGACAAAGCCACCCATGCATGTAACGCACGACATGTTCCAAGAAAAGCATTTGAAGAACTTTTTACCCAACCCCCTATTTTTTCAGGGAAACCCATACGAAAACGTATTTTATCACCATCAAACCAACCTCCTTCGTTACTGTACGAAGTAACTTCTCGATTTATTCCTGGCTTAAACTGTAACTTTGTTAAGGGCATTAGGCATCATTCTTTGCGTCTGTGGTGTAAAACAGTTTCATCCCTAAAAGCCTAGCATCTCCTGTCTGATCGTCCGCGGTAACGTCCCGCATTATTTGAAAGTATGTCTGCGTGTCCACAGCAGCACTGGCTACAGTAACCGCTCCACTTACCGCAGAAACAGTCATGTCGTTAGATGTGCCGCTAAATGCTTTCGCCGTTGCTACCACATTAGTTCCAAAGGCAGTGTTTACTGAAACATCATCTGCTATGCTTACGCCCGACAACCCCCAAGCTACCGTTCCTGTATCTGTTCCCGTGACAGTCCAAAAGGCTTGAAAGGTGATAGTTCCCTCATTCCAAGATTTAGGAAAGCACACGGTAAATTGCGCGTTTTCAGCAGAACTGGCATCAAAGTCCAAACACCGTAACTCAGGTCCATTGCTTAATTCAACTTGAGCCAAAATCGCGCACCCACTAGTTGTGGTGGGGTACATTGCTGTTGCAGGCACATAAATAGTTTCTAAGCCTGCTACTTTAGCAGCAACGCCATCAACCGTTAAAACGTCTGCTTCTAACGTGCCATCAATATCCGCATCTCCAGAAATATCTAAAGACACTGCAATAACTGAAGATTTAAAAGTTGCTGCGCCGTCCTCCGACATATCAAGGGTAAGCGCGGTTATGGCAGAGCCGCCATCGTTTCCTTGAAGAATTATGTCTTTATCTGAAACAAGTGATTTAATTGTTAAATTGTCACTATCCATAGATACGTGACCAACATCCGTGCTTCCATCTTTAAATATAACCTCATCACCAGCGGCATCTAAAACAATGTCTCCCGCACTATCTAAAGTAACCGTTGTTCCTGCCGCGGTAAATGTTCCGTCCGCTGTAATAGAAATATTCGCAGCGGCTGCTGCGGTGTCCGTAGTTGCAATGGTTAGAACTCCGTTCTCCGCAACGGTAATTGTTGCAGTATCCCCCGAAGATCCGGTCAGCGTTATAACCTTTCCGTTTAAATCAATATCATCAACGGTAGCTTGGTTTGCAGTGACAATGTCAGTAACTGTGGTTCCTGCTAAATTAACGTCTGTTAATAAATCATAAACAATGCCGTTAGTTGCACCACCACCATCGGTGGCGATCATTTTTACTTGCCCAGAAAGAATGGCAACACTAGCTCCACTTGAGCCTTGCTTAAATGTAAGCGTATGACTTGTGGCATTCTCAATTATCCAAACCTTGGACACAGTGGCAGGAGCAAGAGTTACAGTACAGTTTTGATCGGCTCCGGTACATTTAAGATAAAGTGAACGAGCTTGATCTGATGTTCCGTCTGCAAGAGTAATAATATCCGTTGCGCCGGCGTCAATCACCTCAGCGCCGTAAGAAAACGCCTCACCAATAAGTTCTAAATTTACGTTTGTTTTAGTTCCCCACGTACCAGACGCTTCGCCAGTACCAATCTCTTCTAACCTTAGATCGTTTACATATGTACTAGCCATGTCATTATCCTATGCCGCAATGTCCGTCCAAGACGGTGTTTGTGAGGGAGTTATAGCAGAGAAGTTTGAATTTTGCGAGGGTGTGATTTCACCCCAAACAAAAACTGATCCAACTGAACCCGTAGCCGAAAGACCCGTCACGTTAGCATTGGCATCACCCTCTACAGTAACGGAACCAACAGAGGCTGTACCCGCAGACGGTCCCGCAACCGAAACTACTGCGCTAATTGCAACAGTTTCAACAGCCCCCGTGCCAGCAACCCCTGTAACTACAACGTCTACAGGAACATTACCAAACCCCGCTATGGAGTTGTCAGCTAGTGGGGCAAACCCTAACATTACGTCACCTCAACCCAACTCGTTGTATCTTCGTTCCATTCATAATTTTTGCTATTATCAGGGTACGCAACAGGTGGCTCCCAATAACAAGTTGTTTCGTTTAAAGTCCAACTTGGATAAGGCTGCGGCGCATAGAAAGCATCACGGGTACTGTCATACGTGTAGCCAATCCCAGCATAATTTTTACGTAAGGGTGTGCCACCCAGACGGTGCTGACCGCTGTAGGTATTGTATGATGTTTGAACCCAAGTACCTGCCTGAGTATCAACAAAATCTTGCTCCGCGACAATAACTTGCGTGACAATCCCATCTTCTACTTTTGCAAAATGGCTCATAAAGCATACCTTATTATTACGACTCCACTACCGCCAGCGCCCGAATATCCATTCGTAACATCTCCATCTCCACATAAGGCACCACCACCGCTACCTGTGTTGACTGTGCCGTCCGTGGCGTTGCCAGAAGTGGCCGACCGTGCCGCACCCCCACCGCCAGAGCCACCAGCAGCAGCCCCTTCTACTGATGCCGCACCGCCACCACCAGCGCGAGTAACTGATGCACCAGTAATAGATGAGGCAACCCCAACACCGCCAGCGCCGTTGGTAGTGCCAGACCCATCTACCCCTGCGCCCCCAGCCCCGCCGCCGCCGCCGCCTATACCAAATTGCCCAGCATCATTCCGTGCGCCGCCGTCAAAACCTTCGCCAGTTGTGCCTGAACCCTCGCCTCCGTTTCCGTGAATGTTACAGCCCGACCCACCGCCTGAACCGCCGTTATTCGCAGAAGTTGCTGCTCGTCCGCCACCGCCACCTCCGGTTGTACTGATGGAAAACGCGCTGCTTGCAGTGCCGTTATTTCCCTGCAGCCCTGTGCTATTACTCAACCGCGATGCCTCGCCTCCAGCGCCAACCGTAATTGTGTAATCTGTTACAGATGGAGCAAATGCAGATAGCGCACTAGCACCGCCGCCCGAACTCTCCCCTGACACTGAACTTTTATAACCCCCAGCGCCACCACCACCATGCGCTGATTGGTTTTTAGTCGCGCCAGAGGCACCTCCAGCAATAATTACGTATTCTAGTGTAGCACCTGTATCCACTGAACTAACAGAAAACGTCCCACTGCTATTAAATGTATGTATTCTAAAACCGCCAGCTTCAGTTATTGTACCGCCAGTTGCTGAAATTGATGGACTACCACCAGAGGCATTGGCCCCAAACCCCAACACTTGATAACCAAAACTCATGTTAAGCTCCTACGCATCATTAGCTAAGTCTGTTGTAAAGAATATTTTAATTCCGTGCAATTGAGCATCTCCAGCCATATCCCCCGCCGATACGTCCCTTCCAAACCTAAAGTAACACAACTCATCATCTCCGGGAGAGCCAGCTATAGTTAATGCACCGCTAACCGCAGAAACATTTAGCTCTTCAACAGCCCCTTGTGCCGCATCTGTAACTGCAATCGCTGTCCCATAATCAACATCAATTGATGTATCGTTGGAGATAGCGACTGCTTGAACAGTCCAATTGACGTTAGTAGTTGCAGCAATCCCAGACCAAAAAACTTGATAAGTTACTGTTCCCGCATTCCAAGATTTTGGAAACGCTATTGAAAATTGAGCAAAGCTGTCTGCCGCCACTGGAAAAGCCAACACAACCATGTCAGGTTTTCCAGCCGTTGTTTCTACCGAGGCTAAGGCGGTGCATCCGTTAGTTGTAGTTGGAGACATAGCAGTGGCAGGCACCCAGATTGTTTCCAAGCCAGCGGTTTTAGCTACTTTCCCGTTAAGCTGGTTTAAGTCAGCCGCTGAACTGGTCATTGCCGTAGATGCAATTGTAAGTTGGCCCTCTGGAACAATAAGACCCGCCGCGCCACCAAGAATTAAATCATCAACACTCGCGTCCCATTGCATAAACGCGCTGGCAGTATCCCCGAAAAACTTAACGTCATAACCCGTATCATCAACGCCCACCGTCAAGGTTGCATCTAGTTGAACTGCGCCATCAATATCCACAGCATCAAGGTTGGTCGTTCCATCAACGTCAATGTCGCCGCTAATATCTAAAGAGGCAAAAGTTCCAACGCCTGTTGTGGTGATGTTGCTTGAACCATTATTTATTGCCCCAAACCCAGACGTAATAGACCCTGAGTTTAATGCTCCCGTTGTGACAATGTTTGAACTTCCTGCCGCTGGTGCTGCGGCAATATCAGACAACACTTCTGAAGCTGACCTGCCCTCAATAGCCGTTCCATCTACTCGCAAGAAATCATTATCAGCAACACCGCTAGTAAACTTAGGCACGTTGTTGTTTGAAATTCCCGTGTCTAAAGTAGCAGTGGCTGTTACTGCGGTGCCGTTTAATGTTATAGCGTCAGCTTCTAATGTGCCATCAAAATCCCCATCTACAGCATCAATGTTACCTTTAAAAACGGTGGCACTAACTGTTCCCGTACTTGGGTTATAAGCAAAGTTGCCATCCATTTCCAAGCCAACATTGCCTGTACTTGATGTTGCACCCTCTACGAAAGCAATAAGGTTTTCTTCGTTTGTACTTTCATTGTCAGTAACTAAAACGTGAGCAGAATTAGTTGCGTTTGTGACTGTTGTACCTGCAATAACTGTAGCTAAAGCCGTACCATTAACTGTGATTGCATCAGCTTCTAACGTACCATCAACATCAACATCACCGCTTATGTCTAATGAGGCAAAAGTTCCAACCCCTGTCGTGGTTAAAGAAGTAGCCCCATCATTAACAAATATGTCCGCCGCAGACGCAGTGATAAACACCTCCCCGCTACCGCTAAGATTAATAGCGTTATCAGAATTAGAGCTTTCCGTGACATTCCGTGTGAGCGTTGTGCCGCTAGAGGTGTAAACACCACTTCCTATCTCAAAGTTAGTGCCGTCTTCTATAGCATAACGCACCGTCTGACCGTTGGTGATTCCAGCATTTTCAAAGGATTGGTAGCCAGAAATCGCACTGCCCAAGCTAATCGTTCCAGTACCCGTGGTACTGGTGGACATTTTTGCACGATTTCCTAGAACTATTGCCATGTTATGCTATCCGTATAATTGCGTTACTTGCATCCGCTGTAGGAAAAACAATAGTAAAGTCACCAGAGCTTGCGCCCTTATCTGCTCCAAAGTCTAAAACAACCACAGACGGGTCGCCAGTAGCTGCTTCGTTGTAGATCAACCCACCTCTTACAGAAGAGATTGTTACGTTGGAAAACACCTCGTCAGCAAAGTCTGTAAGCGCCGTTGTGCCGCTAGTTGTTGGCGTTACGCTTGTTAGGAAGTTACCCTTCGCAGTGTAATTTGTTCCTGTAACTTCGTTGCTACTAGTGTAAGCAGTAGTTGCTGCGTTGAAGCTGGCGCTGTTTGTGTACAAAGCCATTTTAAACTGGTCGCTTGCTGCGGTGAAATTGTGTGTGCCTGTCATCAATTCTTTTTTAAAAGATGTACACATGAAGTTGCCTGAGAACGCCATTTACATTTTCCTTATATATTCGGCCAACGTAGGATGACCCGCTTCTTTAATTGCATTATATACCGTAGTACGGTCACTTTGGATAGCCTGTTTCATATAGATGACTAACAGCTTCTCAATGCTATCTCGATAGGCAATTGCTTGATCTCGCAGCGTAGGATGCGCGTCCTCAGAGAAAGCAACGATCTTACCTACGCAACGATGCGCCACCTCTTCAGGAGTTGCTCCACGATTGTTAGTGGTTTGAACGTCAACCTTAAACTCTCCGAAAGACATATTGTTCATGTTCTAGCTTTCCTGATCGGACCATAACGATACTCATCTGCAATTTCTTGGCCTTCGCCCAGGTTTTTAAGTCTAGACAAACCTTCTCTAAAACGGCCTTCGTACAAGGTCATGAGGTTCGCGTCCCCCTTCATAAAGGTGTATGCCTCGGAAAGACACCCGTACAACAAAGTCATACGACCATCGTCACTTAGCCAAGAAGTGGTGGCATCCTCTCCAATAACAGATAAAACGCCAGTGGCGCCGCTACTTGAACCCGTTAAAGTCTCACCAACCGTAAAAGATCCACTGGGTATTTTTACCGTAATTGTCGTAGAAGAGGGAACCACAGTAACCTCTGAGGATTGACCGCTGCTTGAACCCGTAATTGTGTCAGAGGTTGTAAAGGTTCCTGACACACTCGTCATAGTTAATGTAAACGTACTCACCGTTAAACTGGCAGGTCTATAAAGATATGCAAGTTCCACGGCATAATCACTGTTTGGCGTTGGCCCCACGATAAAGTTGTCCGCATCAAATTGCGCGTAATAAATAGGGACACCTGTAGTAGTAGGGTCAGGAGTGTATGTCTGCACAAAGTCTAAATCTTTAAACAGCAAAAATACCTTGTTGCTGCTAACGATGGTGCTAAGAGAAAACGGCGCAATAAAATCAGAAGGCGTTGTTAAGAACTGGTTGCCCGAGGTTAACGTTCCAGAGGCATTTCGTTGAAACACTGAAAGTTGAACGTTTTTTAAAATGCGTTCTTCTGTCATTCTTATAAACAAAGGTAGATTACGAATGAACGCTGCTTCATCGTTATCGGTATATTCTTGAATTGCTGTTTTGAGTGTGGAGTATGTGAAGCTCATGTTGTTACCGTGACCTTTCCAACAGAACCTTCTGCAATAAGATTATTAGGCGTTAAAACTCCATCCCCGCCACCAACAGGGTTAAAGCCGTATTGAATGTTTCTTTGTGCGTCTAAATCTGATTCAGGCCGAGGGTTCTTCAAGGCTTGAGGATCGGGCCCAACCCTAGGAGGAAAGAGTTGTGGGTGCTTTGTTTCAAACTCGTCCTTACCTACCTTAGCTCCGGTCCACTCAACACGCATGTCTTTCAGACGATACCGAAATCCGGATCGATCAGATATTCCATAAGCGTTTTTGTCAGAGGCGTATGGCATATTAGACCCTCAAGTATTGGAAGCTAGGCTGTAACTTTAACGGAACTCGGTCTTCATCCTCATCAGACGCTCGTTGGAACTCCTCCTCATAGACAGTCTTTAGCATTTGAATACGATCTGGCGTTCTCTTCATTGCAATGTAATACGCCAAGCCAGCTACCATACAAGGATAAAACCTAAACGGCATGTCCGTTGTATTAACCAGCGTATCTGCATCATCAATGCGGCGAACATAATGATAAACCAGTTGATCTGTAGAGTTTTCAGGTGTTGCCCAAAGATTTAAGATAGGCGTAATCTGACGATCAAAATAAAACTGGCTAGGTCGACCCTGAGTAGTCTTGTCAGGAAGAGTGACATATTCCCCACGACTAATTCTTGTAATCTCAAAGTCTGTTCCATCTCGGCGCAACACAATCTCTAGGACATCAACAACATCCGCGGCCAACGTTACTGCGCTAGTCCCTTGCGTTAAAGTTACCGTTTCCGATTTTACGGTCCACATGTTAATGCCCCTGTTCGCCCAATCAGCGAACATAAGGTTTAACGATCTACGAGCGGTACGAGCATCATACCCAGTGCGAACTTCAATCCCGCAGCGTTCATATGCTTCTTCGATGACCTCACCGACATCGAGGTTGAAGTCCCTGGATCCTGATACTGTCATAGCCTTAACTCATATGTGGTTTTTGGTTAGTTCTAACCGTTACTGCGCCACCATTTTTGTAGCCCATGACCTTGCCGCCCATTGCCATGCCTTTGGACTTTACCTTGCCACCCATTGCCATGCCTTTGGACTTTACCTTGCCACCCATTGCCATGCCCTTGGCTTTGACTTTACCGCCCATAGCGTAACCCTTGGACTTTACCTTGCCGCCCATTGCCATACCTTTGGCTTTGACCTTACCACCATTCTTCATGTAGCCCATTTTGTTACGAACCGCTGTAGGCAGTTTTTTCAAACCGGCTTGGTCATCTGTAGGTTGTTTCATGTCCGTACTCCTTTAAAACTGACGCACTGCGCCTTTGGTAGTCTTGCGCCTGTCGGCCATTATCGCCCCGCAGCCTTTCGCGACCGCTTCGCCTTTTTTGCTTTTGCCTTTGTACGGCCTTTTTGCTCCGTTGATTTCAATGTCTCCACCGAGACTATATCCTTTGACCTTGGCTTTTTTGGTGTTGCTGACAACGGTTTTTCCTTTTCTGCCAGCCGCCTTTTTTTTCTTTGCAGTCGCAGCTCTATCTTTTTTAGAAAGAGAACGTGCTTTAGCCAGCGGAAGGCATCGGTCAGGGTTCTTCTTGTCTTTTGAAGTACCGCACTCACCTTTAATCTTGCCATCGGTTCCTATCCTTACCCACTTCTGA
>UEXM01003201.1_pt1 | contig 10700 bp, 18 predicted proteins | sample 1796661 | NCBI WGS metagenome assembly UEXM01 (sample SAMEA4772469, study PRJEB27181) | metagenome
ACTCAGGTGCATTTGCACTTAGCGGTGGAGCTCACATAAGTAGTATTAGTAGCACAATGGTTGTTGATGATTATGATCGTAACTTTTATGTAGATGGTAATGACATGATTGCTGTCGCTGATACACGAAGTGCAGATCCAACACAAGCTGCTGACATGGGATTTGCTCCAGACTATTATTTTGGATATGGTGCAGGCACAGTAGTTCCAATGGAAGCTGGCGCACTAAATATTAATGATGATAGTGTAGCAATTGCAACCACAGTAGATAAGTTTATGTTTGGTGCAGTAACAGAAGGTAATAGTTTCCTTGGTAATGTTGCAGACAATCCACTTATGGATATTAATGGTGCAACTACATTCTATGCAGGCTATAACTTAGATGTAGCTATGACACAAGATGTTACACTATTTGGTAATGCAATGTTTGGTATTACCAAAGTAAATGTAGGTGATAGCATGATGACATCAGCAAGTAACTTGCTAAGTAATAGTGCAACACTTGGTATCAAACGTAACGTAAGCAACGGCGACTTTGGATTTGTAGCAAGTGTGCCCGTAGCAATTACGCAAGGTAGTGCAACGTTTAATACTGCAAGCACAGTTAGTTCAACTGGCGATGTAGATTACTTAACTAGTAGCAGTGATTTAAGTGCTACACAACGTGAAGTAGACTTAGGTGTGTTCCGTAACTTCCAAGTAACAGACAACATGTTTGTTAAAGCACACGCAGAAGCACGTTTGAACTATGCAGGCACAAACGAAACAGTTACGACAGCAGGTCTTAACTTAACATGGAGCTTTTAATAAATGTATAAACGAGGTGAACTTGAGGTCATTGCAGGCCCAATGTTTGCAGGAAAGAGCAGTGAGTTGTTAAAACGACTGCTCTTTCTAGAGCATTCAGGACACAAAGCATTAGTCCTAAAACCATTAGTAGATGACAGGTATGACCCAGATAAGATTGTTACACACAATAAACTTAGTCACCCTGCTATTAGTGTTATTGATTTAGAATTAGTAAAAGATAATTACACAATTAAACCTTATAACTTTCACACAGTATTCATTGACGAGGTGCAATTCTTTGACACTAAAGAAGCACTTTGGTTTGTGGAAGAAGGTCTACGAGAAGGTGTTAATTTTGTATGTGCAGGATTAGATCAAGACAGTAGAGGTGTGCCATTTGAAACAACTGGTAGACTATTAGCACTAGCAGATAATATTATGAAGATCACAGCATTTTGTAATGTATGTGGACAAACTGCTAGTAAGACGCAACGACTTAGAAAAAGTGGCGGTAGAGTAAACGTAGGCGGCGCAGAAACATATGAACCACGTTGCCATGAACATTGGGAGAGTAAATAATGACAGATCACACAATAGATATTTTACGACAAGTTTGCCAAGAAGAACTTGATGATAAAGTTGAAGGACTAACAGATGGAACCGAAGATATATTTGAAGGACGCAAAGAGTTTGCAACTTCAATACTAGGACTTATTAATAAACTAGAACGTCCTAGACAAGAAGATCAGGCTAAGAAATTACAAGAAAAAGCAATTGCTGCCAGCAATGCTAGAAATGAAATAGCATCTGAATATAATACAGAATGGATGCCAATTGACTCAGGGTGTTAAGAGAATGAAAATTATCGCAGGAAACAGTAATATTGATTTAGCACAAAAAATAGCAGAACATTGTTTTGCTACACTAGTGCCAGCAGACATTAAAACATTTGCTGATGGTGAAAGTAGTGTAGAGTTTATGGAAAACGTTAGAGGTGAAGATGTGTTTATAGTGCAAAGCACAAGCACACCAGTTAACGATAATTTAATGGAATTAATGATTATGATTGATGCGGCTAAGCGTAGTAGTGCTAAACGTATCACCGCAGTCATACCTTATTTCGGTTACGCAAGGCAGGATCGTAAGAGTGCAAGTCGTACTCCTATTACGGCTAAACTTGTAGCGAACCTGCTAACCGAATCCGGTGCTGATAGAATCCTTACAATGGATCTACACGCCGGTCAAATTCAAGGCTTCTTTGATATTCCTGTAGATGATTTAACAAGTCGTATATCATTTGCAAGGGATATTAAGAAGCAGTTTTACAAAGAAAACAGCGATGTCCATGAAGTAGAAACAGTATTTGTTTCACCAGATGCAGGCGGAACAGTTAGAGCAAGAAAGTTTGCTGATATGTTTGGAGGCGATATTGCTATCGTAGACAAGCGTAGACCTAAAGCAGGTGTTAGTGAAGTAATGAATCTAATTGGTGAAGTAGAAGGCGCACACGCTATTCTAGTAGATGATATTGTTGACAGTGGCGGAACATTATGTAATGCCGCAAAAGCTATTATGGATGCAGGTGCTTTAAGTGTTAGAGCATACATCACACATGGAGTTCTCACAGGAGAAGCATGTCATAAGATTCAAAAAAGTGTGCTACAAGAATGTGTAATCACAGACAGTATCGAATATAAATGTCCAGACAAAATTACCAAAGTTAGAGTAGTAAGTGTAGCACAAATGTTTGGCGAAGCGTTACGTAGAGTAAGCAACGAAGAAAGTGTAAGCAGTCTGTTTACACAGAAAGTATAACAAATGACACCACAAAAAACAACATGGACTGTAGAAGTTCTAAAAGATGGCAAAACAGAGGAATTAGTTATTCAATTGCCAGTTGAACTATTAAACCAAATGGGTTGGGATGTAGGAGATGATTTGCTATGGGAGGAAGATACTACAGCAGGTGTGCCTACGTTTACAATAAAAAAGAAGGAGTAATATGATTAAAGGTGCATTATTTTTTGCTATATTTACATTTTTAATGTTATGGTTATTGGCCAAATTAGCAGGATTATAAACAGTTGACTAATTGTATAGAATCGTATATAATAAGTTATGAGAATAAAGTTGAGGCAAACAATGGCAGAAGAGAAACGAGAAGGCAAGATAAATGACTGGCTTGATGATGACGAGTATGCTTTAGTGATTAAAGCAGATGGATCTTTTCAAGGTGTATTTGCACCATTTGAAATAGAAGACTTTGATCAGTTGCCAGAAACAATACTAGTTATACTAAGTTTGATATACGGAGATCAAATAATAGATAGTGCAACACCACTTAATAGGACAATACACTAATGGCAAAACCTACACAACGATATCTTAAACCTACATTATTTAAGCCTAAAGGTTCTGTATTCGAAGGCCTGATATGGAAACAACCTAACTCAAAAGGCACAGACACATATGATGTTACTTGCACAGACAAAGGCTTTACTTGCGACTGTCCAGGCTTTACATTCCGTGGCAAGTGCAAGCATAGTTTAGAAGTGCTAACACGAGTAGAGATAGCATTAGACGACAAACATCCACAATATAGAATGGAGTTAGCACAATGAATTATAGTAAAGGTAGTCCATTGAATGGTGCAGACGGGCGTGAGAGTTATCATGATTATATGGCTCGTAGACTAAAAGAAGAATATCCTGTAGACTTGTTTAATAACAAAGCACAAAAGCATGAAGAAGCTGAAGCACGTGAACAGCATCCATTAAATACATTACAGCAACTAATGATTATTACAGCAGAAGAATGTGGAGAGCTAACACAGGTATGCAGTAAAACAGTTCGCAAGTTCAATACAATTGAAGAAGCAAACAGCAAACTATTAAATGCACAAACTAATAGAAAAAAATTAATTGAAGAAGCAGGTGATGTATTGTGTATGCTACAATTAATGAACGAGCATGGTATGTTTGAATGGAATGAATTAGAAGAACGTGCTATACACAAGCGTAACAAATTAAAGAAATGGAGTAACTTAATAAATGAAACTTAGATATTCAGAAGCATTTTATAGTGTGCAAGGTGAAGGACAATACGTAGGTGTTCCTAGCGTATTTTTACGCACATTTGGTTGCAACTTTCGTTGTATGAATTTTGGTTTACCAAGAAACGAACCAAGCAGAGCTGAGAAGCATGAAGCAGGTAATCGTTACAATGATGAAGTTAAAGGATTAATTGATAGTGGTATTACAGATACTGTTACAGAATTTACAGACTTACCTATTATACACACAGGTTGTGACACTTATGCAAGTATCTATCCTGAGTTTAAAGACTTTAATAAACTTGCAGAGGTAGACGAAGTAGTAAATCACTTGCTAAGTTTGACACCAGAGGGCAAGTGGACTTGCGATAATGGACAAGACATTCATTTAATTATGACAGGTGGTGAGCCGTTGTTAGCGTGGCAACGACTTTACGTAGAACTATTTGAACATCCACGTATGAAGGACTTAAAAAATGTTACATTTGAAACAAACACTACGCAACACTTACATGACGATTTATTCAACTATCTCCACGACAGTGACAGAATTAAAGTCACATGGAGTTGTTCACCCAAGCTCACAGTATCGGGAGAATCTTGGGAAGATGCTATCAAGCCTGATGTCGCTTATTGTTACAGTCTCGTGGATGACAGCGATATCTATCTTAAATTTGTTGTTGCTGACAGCGAAGATATTGCTGATGTTGATAGAGCTGTTGCAGCATATCGTAAAGAAGGTTTGGAATGCCCTGTGTATCTTATGCCGTTGGGTGGTCGCAGTGAAGAATACAATCTTAACGTCCAGGAAGTCGCAGAAATATGCATGGAAAGAGGATGGAGATTCACACCTAGACTCCACATCTCACTATTCGGAAATGCCTGGGGCACATAAAAGTCAAGAAGAACGAATTAGAGAGGCAGGTTGGTAATATGAATGATTTAGAAGAACTATACAGAAAAATTGAACAAGCAACTGCTACAGAAGATCCATTAATGGCCGCTGGCGTAATGATGGCACAAGCATTAAAGATCTATAAAATTATTCTCAATGAAGAAGAATTTAAAAAGCTAACAGATCATATTGGCAACACAGCAGAACAAATCAATGTAGATGGTCCAGGACCAGTTATTCATTGATAAATGAAATACACAAGTTTTGGAACATTAAACCGGAACACATCTTTGCAGATGAGTTTACTGGCTATGAAGACCTATACGAAGAATTAGATACGTTTACCGCAGAGGTATACGAAGCTGATGGGCCTGGAACAATAGACAAAGTATTTGATATATATCGTAAGCGAGATATTGTTCCTATTGTCTATTATACAGAAGCAGGATTACGTGAAGCACTAAAGAACTTTAAACGCACATCATATAAGAAAGTTGAACAAAATGTATTAGGACTTGGTAACAATCAAGGACAAACAATTAATCGTTTTGTATTCACAAACATGCAGACAGCGGAGCCAAAAGGACGAGGCTCAAACAGTTTAATGGATAGGTTTCGCGATGATGCAAAACTTAAACGTGCTATACGTATCTGCTTTGAATTTAGAGAAGGAAACAAGTTAGTATACCCAACAGCAATGCGTAGAAGCTTAGAGCTTGTTACAGGCGAGAATGTGCAAAACTTTAAGCCACAACATGCTAGAGCTATTGCAGAGCGTTTATGTCCGGTGCTATGGGGTCGTATTTACGATTATAGCTGTGGTTATGGCGGAAGGCTACTTGGGATAACCAGTAGTAATATGAACTATAAATACATAGGCACAGACCCTAACACACAAACATTTGAATACCTAAAGTATTTGGATAGTTTGCTAACTAACGATGCAGAAATCATTTGCAGTCCTTCAGAAGATTATCAATGCGAGAATATTGACTTAGCATTTAGTAGTCCACCATACTTTAATTTAGAAAAGTATAGTGATGAGCCTACTCAATGTATGGTTAAACATACTACGATGGATGATTGGTTTGATGGATATGTTGCACCAACAATGCAACAGATACACAAGGGATTAAACAGTGATGGAATATTTGCTACAAATATTGCAGACTATAAAAGTTACGGAAACAAAGAATATTTTGTTGTGGATAGATGGATTGAACTTGCAGAGCAACTTGGATTCAAACATGACACAACAATTAAGATGATGCTAAACACTAGGCCTGGTGTTGGCAATGATAAAAAAGAAGGCCGCGAAAAGTGGGAAGGCATATATGTCTTTACTAAAAACTAAAGGAAAAAACAAACTATGAATAACTATATTTTTACAAGCGAAAGTGTAAGTGATGGACATCCTGATAAAGTATCAGATCAAATCTCTGACGCATTAGTTGACGCTGGTCTAAAGAACGGCGATGAAACTACACGTGTCGCAATTGAAACACTTGTAACTACCAACCATGTAACGTTGGCGGGTGAAGTAAAGAACTTTAACGTAAGCAAAGACGAAGTAAAACAAATCGTAATTGACAAAGTTAAAGAAATCGGATATGAACAAGATGGATTCCATTGGGATAACCTAAACATCTACAACGAGATTCATGCACAGTCAGGTGACATTGGATTGGGAACAGATGACTTTGGTGCAGGTGACCAAGGTATTATGTTTGGCTATGCAACTAATGAAAACGATGCAATGCTACCAGCACCAATTCATTACTCACACGAAATTCTAAAGAAACTAAAAGAACTTCGGTTAGATGGATATGATTTCTTACTGCCAGATGCTAAATCTCAAGTAAGTATTCAATACGTTGGCGGACGAGTTCAACGTGCAGATCAAATAGTTGTAAGCACACAACACAAACAGGGCTTTATGCACAGTCTTAAAGCACCAGTAAAAGATGCAGTCAATAGCGTAATGGGAGATTTAATTGACAATGACACAATCTGGCATATCAATCCTACAGGCAATTTTGTTATTGGTGGTCCTGATGGTGACACAGGACTTACCGGGCGTAAGATTATCGTTGATACTTATGGTGGCTATGCTCCCCATGGTGGCGGTGCTTTTAGTGGAAAAGACCCCACAAAAGTCGACCGAAGTGCAACCTACATGGCACGATGGTTAGCAAAGAATGTTGTAGCAGATAATATGGCAGATTGGTGTCAAATTCAATTGTCATATGCTATCGGTGTAAAAGAACCAACGAGTATCTATGTAGATAGTAATGGACACAATAGAACTATCCAAAAGTATATCGAAGAAAACATTGACCTAACACCTAAAGGTATTATTGATAGGTTTGATATGTATAACTTCTATGGCTACAGTGAGAATTGCACATATGGACACTTTGGCAATAAAGATGTTCCTTGGGAGAAAATTGGTTGGTAAAACTATATCATTTCACACACAGAAAAACTGGAAAGAAATACTTAGGACAAACCACTAGAGATTTAAATGTTTATAACGGATCAAGCGTAGGTTGGTTAAAACATTTAGATCTACATGGATACGAATATGATACTGAAATACTTTTTGAATCTAATGATGAAAAAAGATTTAAAGATATGTGTAAATTCTATAGTGAAAAGTTTGATGTTGTGAATAATAGTGAATACTTTAACCAACGACCCGAACATGGAGGTTCGCTTGGTGGCAATGCTAACCCTAATTACAAGACTGGAAAGTATTCAGGTCGATTAGATAATCCTGAGTTATACAAGCAATTAGATAGACAAAAACATGTTGATACTTGGGAAACTAATAAAGAACGGATACATCCTAGGATGAATTTCTTTTATCATAAACGCATGGGTAATAAAGAACGTGCAGAATACTATTGGAATATATGGTATAGTATGGCCCCAAAGAAAAGTAATAATAGACAAGCACTCTGGAAAACAGATACATTTGACATGTGGTATAATCGAAAAGGTAACGACTTAAACTTTAGAAAACTATCACTTGACAAACAGTTCAAGATGTCTTATAATAGTAACACATTAGGAGAAAAGCATGATCAATAAGATTAAGCAATTGTTTAAGAAGAAAGCACCTGGCATGTCTGATAAAGACAAAGCTACTGCTAGAGGTGAACCGTATGTTAAAGTATTGGAAGTTAAATTTGATAAAGAGAATCCAGGTGATGGATACTTTGAACTTGAATGGAATAACTTATTTGTTAGACAATTACTTGAAGCAGGCTATACAGGCGACAACGAAGAAGAGATTGTTGACTTATGGTTTACAACACTTTGCAGACAAATATCAGAAGAAGTATAATCATTTAGGAGAACGATGTTGAGTTATATTTTAGTAGACGCAGCTAATATGTTTTTTCGTGCTAGGCACGTAGTTCAGCGTGGAGCAGACGCAAGAGATAAAGTAGGAATGGCATACGCTATTATGTTTAACAGCATTAATAAAGTATGGCGTAATCAAAATGGTAGTCATATTGTGCTATGCTTAGAAGGTCGTAGCTGGCGCAAAGATGCATACGAACCTTACAAGAAGAATCGCTCGGCGGCACGTGCTGCACTTAGCGAACGTGAGCAAGAAGAAGATCGTATGTTTTGGGAAGCGTTTGATGAACTAAAGGTATTCTTTGAGAAGCGAACTAATTGCACAGTATTGCAGAATAAACAGTGTGAAGCAGATGACTTTATTGCACGTTGGATACAGAATCATCCTAACGACAAGCATTGCATTGTAAGTAGTGACAGTGACTTTTATCAATTGCTTAATGAAAACGTAACACAATATAATGGCATTACAGGTAATCTTATTACAACTGAAGGTATCTTTGATGATAAAGGTAAAGTTGTTATGGACAAGAAAACTAAGGCACCTAAAGAGTTAGGTGACCCGCAGTGGTTGTTGTTTGAGAAGTGTATCCGAGGCGACACTAGTGACAATGTGTTTAGTGCATGTCCAGGTGCTCGTAAGAAAGGCACTAAGAACAAAGTAGGTATGCTTGAAGCATTTGCTGATAAAGACAACAAAGGCTATAACTGGAATAACTTTATGCTACAGCGTTGGACTGATCATAATGGTGAAGAGCATCGTGTGTTGGAAGACTATCAACGTAACATGCACATTATTGATCTTACAGCACAACCTGACTATATTAAAACAGAGCTTGATAATGCTATTGTTGAGCAAGTGCAAAAAGAAGTTAAGTCACAAGTAGGCATACACTTTATGAAACTATGTGGCAAATGGGATATGGTGAGACTAAGCGAACGAGCAACTGACCATGCTGAATATTTAAACAAATCATACGGAGGATAGTATGCAACTTAATAGTTTAACTGAAGAACAAATCGCACAACTAATTCAATCAATGGAAGTTAACCCTACAATTGAACCACACATCAAGGAGCCAACACTACAATGGGTTAGGCTACAGCTCGCAGAGCAAAAAGAAGGTGGTGCATGGAAACGTAGAATTAGAGAGGCAGGACATGTCATCTGAGTTAATTATTGAACGTGAAGAACTAGAGCGTAAACTACAAACACAAATTATGGAAGTCACCTTTAATAAAATAAATGGTGACAAACGTGTTATGAGTTGCACTCTTAGTCCACACGTGTTACCACCTGCAAAGAAAGACGAAGCAGTAACACAAGAAAAAGTTCGTAAAATAAACGAAGAAGTTCTTGTTGCATGGGATACAAATGCTAATGGATTCAGAAGTTTCCGTGTAGCAAATGTTACAGAAGTGAAACGTATAGGAAGTGTATGTTGGTGTGGACAAAGTAAAAACTTACCACGCTGTGACAACACTCATAAAAGTTTATGATATGTTCACTACCAAAGAATTAATCAAAGACAAGTTTTGGATTGTAGAATCTAGTTCTAGTAAGATAGGAACTATTCGCAGGCAGAACGATGTCTTTGAATTTTTTGATCAACGTGATAAAAGTATTACTATGCTAGATACTTTAGATGGATTTAAAACTGCTGAACGTAAGATAGATACAAAAACTCAAAACCAGTCATTAAACGGATACCCTACAAATAGCAGTGTAGTAATACCAATAACACACGATAGTTTACCTTTGTTTCGTAAAACTGAAAAAGGTAAAACTACATACGCCGCAGGATATTATATATTAAGATATCACGGCATGGGCTGGCAACATGCGTATTGCCCTAAAGCAGAAACACTAGATAAATATGAATACCAAGGACCATACTTTACTGAATGGGATATGAATTTACAATTAAAGAAGGCAAAAAAAGATGACAATTAAAGGAACATTAGTATCAATATTAATGGTTATTACATTAATGGTATTTGCATCGAATACCAAAGCAGAAACTGTAGAACCTAATGCAGAAGAAGAACAATCAATATTACCTCAAATTTATAGAATCAACAGAGATGTGCCATGCACAGATACTGCTATGGTTCAGGCTATACTTTATCAACGTGGGCAACTACCTATTGCACAAGGCACAGCATTAATGGATACAGAAGTGTTTAGTGAGATAGTTTTAGCACTAAACGAAGAAACAAGTGAGTTCAGTATTGTTATTGTCAACACTGAAAATAATATAACTTGTAACATTTACTCAGGAGTCAATTTTAGGTTAATTAGCCAATAAAACAGCACTTAATTCTCCTATCTTGCTAAATACATGTATAGGAGAGAGAAAAGTATGGCAAGACCTAAACCCAATATTATGTTAGAGATTGTTGATAAGAATTACAATACAGAGCAAATCTTAGACGCTGAGGCAATATATGCCGTTTACCATAACAATAAACCAATCAACCTACGAACAATGAATACACTGGTAAACTATCCAGGACCTAAGTATAAAAAAGTTAGCTTTAGTAACAGTGGCCATGCTTTTAATTTAGCAGATAGATTGAATAAGAAATTCAATAC
>UEXM01003202.1_pt1 | contig 10698 bp, 5 predicted proteins | sample 1796661 | NCBI WGS metagenome assembly UEXM01 (sample SAMEA4772469, study PRJEB27181) | metagenome
AAATCTCTTTCAACCGTTTTTCTAACCGGGGTGGCCATCTTTGCAATAGCGATCAAATTCTTATTGTCATCATAAATCCCAACTTTGGAAATATATGTAGTCTTTTCAAAAGACCCAGTAGGATCAGCGTACGCAGAGCTGACGACATTCTTAATCTGCATTTCGTTATTTTCAATGTAGGACACTGATCCAGTAGCTGCATAGTTGGCAGTGGAGTACTGCAAGAAAGTAGGGTTGTTTGATTGGTTCAGTTGACCTTTATGGGCATTGGCAAACATAGTCAATGTCTGAGTGTTAGTGGTGCCACTCATGTCCATGACAAACGATGCGCTTGCTGCGGCGGGACGATAAGATGTATCCACTGTTGGTCCGCCAGTGGTTGCCGAAGACGTTAGGATTGATGTGGCTGTCTGTCCAAAGAAGGTCCACCTCGGGCTGGTTCGCCCTGCTGAACTAGTGTAATAATCTTTATGCGGGGCAGAATCAAGAGTTAGGTTTGCCGAGCTTGTCAGAAGCAGCAAACCTTCACCATAAAGTGCTAACCCAATCACACTTCCCGACATCACCCCATAAGTTGAATACAACAAGCCATTCTGGTTGGTGTCCTGGGCGCGTGCGAGTAGTGTTCCCGTAATATAATATTTAAGATCAATCGTTCCCTTCTTGATTGACGAACCATAAAAAATTGTAGGAATGTTCACCAGTCCTAGGTCTATAGAATTAAAGTCTCTTACGGAACTAGAGTATTGGAACTGTGGGTTGATGTATCGATAATGATTAATGGTATTTTTTAATGCCAGCAAGTGAGAGACAGCCCCAGCCGTCTGGCTCGTGGCAGACCTTGGGGTCTCAGCATTATAGAACTCCATAGATATGCTGGAGGTGTAGGGGAGATCGCCAAATAGAACCTGACCATAATCCGCTGCGTCCCATGAGGCAGTAGTGGCCAGGGTTCGGAAGCCCATCCGAGTCCCGTTCTTAACCATAAAAGAATAGATAAGACCATTATCTGGGACAGCGGTGGGTCCAGCGGGTGAGGTTCCGATGAAACGACCCGTAGAAGAACTTACTCTATCAATATTCATCTCGTAAAGAGAGACATGACCGGAGTCGGTTAAACGAATTGGATTAGCGAAGGCGCCCGAAAGATTAGGAACGTTGTTATAGTATGACGAACCACTATAGGTTATATATTTAATACTCGGATAGGTCTTTAGAGTGTTTCTATAGATCTCATTTTTCTTAAACTTATAGTACGGCATGCCATGACCACATCATCTTATTAGTAGTCTAAGCGAACTCTAATAGTGAATTCGGTTGTTGGATCCTTCTTCAAAGGCTCAGACAATTTAGCAGTAGCTAACAGTTCGTTATCCGCAGAGTACAGACCCACAGCAGTCACATATGATACTGGTACATCCTGTGAGTTATTCTTCACTACGATCTTACTAGAACTCAAGTAGGTTGGGTTGCTAGAGTAGTTAAAGTCAGTGTTGTTAGCCCGGCAGAAGTAAACTGTAGAATTCAGCTCTGTAGAATTGTTAAATGATACATTCTGAATGCGGTGGCGGATATTGTCACAGTTACCCGAGATTGAGGAACTGATAAAGTTGCCGTCCACACTAGCACTAAGCATGATAGCTGGTCCGCGCACACCTTCTGTGCGACTCATACTCACCGAAGAGGATAGTAGACTACCAAAAGCGGAAGAACTAAGAACGACGATGCCGGCCTGATAATAAACCAGTCCGACCTTGGCGTAGCCCCTGTCCCACTCAGCATTGTAGCCACCAGCGGATTGGTTCCAGACAGCGCCGGAACCTGTTGCATATAAGATACCATACTCACCGGCGGGAGAATTAACCTTGTAACCGTTCGAACCACTCTTATCGGTGATTGTGAGTGTGTCCTTAGAGAGACTAGAATATCCAGAGAACCCTGGTGCACCTACGTTGAGAGTAAGACTAAAACTACCCTTCTTGATTTCATCCTTGGCAAGCAATCGGGTGAAGTTGATGAAATATGCTTCATCAATCTTCGTACCACCTGTAAGATCTCCGTCTGCGTCAAATTGGCGAATAGCTCCGTCAGCATCATAGCCGGCGAGAACCTGAGCCATCTGATTATAGATGTTGATTTTCTTTGCTTGCTGAGTCGTCGTGCCGTAGGAACGCGAAAGCGAAGATGCAGCTGGGAAGCCGCATGTGAGATCAAAAATATGATTAGCGGATGAACTAAGATAAGGGTAATCATAGACAGACTGGAACATACCATGAGTATAGTTCTTGATATTAGCGTCTGCATACGTGCCCGAGATAATAGTACCCGTTACAGGAATGGCTTCATGAAGAAGGTTCCGGGTTACGACTGAGTCTTTTGTTGTGTCAAAAGTTTTGAATGAGGTGGCCATTATTATTTCCTTTATTAACTAGTCTTCTTTACGAAGCGGAATGGGATATCCAATGTGTAGCCCGTCGAAACTCCAGAAATTCTAACTGTTGAGTCGATAAACTTATAATTGGCTGCAGCCAGGGTCTTAGTTCCACTAGTAATAGCGGCTGTTCCCGTTGTTCCTAATTGGTCGAATAAGAAGGTACTAGTCCTTGTGCTTAATGAGGATCCCAGCTTGAAGCGGACTCGCGAGCCGCGGGGACCTTGAATTTGTGATGCTGCTCCTGGTGAGATGGGAACAACCACTCCCGTGCCGTCATCTTCAGAGAAGACGTAGGTAGCGATATTGTCATCATCAATGGATGTGGGATTAAATGCGGCATCGTTGGATGAGTCACCACCTGAGCGCGGATACAGGAATGCAAGGCGGTTATCCAGCTGAATAAAGTATTGCGTCTCTAGAAGAGTGGGATTGATGACCGAATCGGAGGAGAGCTGGTTGGTGTCTAAACCTTGATCGGAGCGTTGGAAGTTATTTCCAAGATCCGGGCGGAAGCCATTAAAGAGCCCACCATCAAGGGAGTTATTATCAGTAGTTAGCGCATTGACTGTCTCTTGATCTACCAATACAATGTAAGAAGAGAGCCCCGAATAGAGCGCCGAAACTCCATTGTTCCATATGGCGATAGTGGGCAAATAAAGCAAGTCATTCTGAGCATACGACATAAGACGAGAGTTCATACTGGACATGTTATTTGTGAATGCCTCCAGAACTGGGGTCTGGAGAATGTTAATGTCATAGTAGGCAGACCCACTGGTGTTGTTTTTATCGTATAGCCCGTAGTCGATCTCATCGTCGCCTAGTGCAAACTTTGCAATGCTAAAGCGACCATTGCCTTCGGCTAGTCGCTTACGACCTAGGTCGGTTAATACGGCGTCCAAAATAATGTCGCCGGAGTTATCTAAGAATCCCATGCTATTGTCCTCTTCATATAAATAGTCTTAAATGTCTTTATTCGCTAGGATTTACTATCCCAGTGTTCTTAAAAGTTATATTTAGATCCAGTTTTCGTCCTGTCTTCGTGCTTCTTACTCGGATTTTGAATGTCTCACCCCATACTTTAGAAATTGAGGAACCTCCAAGTATTGAAGAATTCGGCGGATTATTGATGTTAGGAGTGCCGGTATTAGCGGTATCTTCCAACGCAAGTTGCTGAAGTGATGGCTCTATATAAATGAATCTTCTTCCCTCAGTGGTATACTTTGGTTTTGCTGATTCAAATGTAAATATCTCTTGTCTTAAAAATATCTGTCCCGCGTTATCAATCATCTCTAATTCAAAAATGTGAGTGGGGTTGGAAATATTTCCATTAATGTCTACAGATCGTGCGCAATAATAATAAACAGTGTTAGGGCGAATACGATCATTGTAAGAGCCGGCTCGTCCCAACACTGGGTCTACACCTATTACTTGTCCTGCAAAGTCCTCATAAGATGTGGGCTTCGTGGTAGTCTTAAAGATTTCATAAGAATCAACTGGATCATCGGATCTAAATTCTAGTTTATCAACCAAACCTATAGTCTCTACCTGCATTCCAGTTTGTGCTTCGTACTCTGCTATGAATAAGTCTATATCCGTGCTCTCAATGACGACGGGCTTTTCTTCTACAATCCCTGTTTGTGGCTGCAGAAGTATCTTAACTTGATTGTTCACACCTTTGAAAGGGTAGAAAGAGATGTCAGGAGCTACAGGTGGCTTATCGTCCACCATAGCATTAATTCCCCCTACAACATGAGGTACGACAAATACCTGCATATGCTCGGGCGCTAATGTAAACGGTAGGGTTGCCTGATAAGATGCAAGCGTTTGATTATTTTCATTCGTGGTGGGAACGACATCAAACATAAGTGCTCCCTCGTTGTTGGCCGGGAGAGTGTAGCTATATTTACTTCCAAAAACTACAACTACCTTCTGGATGTCATAACGATATTTTTGCTTAGTTTTGATCTGAGAATCATAATATATGATATCACTGCCGTCGAAGCGATTAGTAAAGTAAAAAGTTTGTACTAGATCTTCGCCATTTATTCCCACCCTATATTTCTTGACTATAAACATAAGTGTTTCGGTATGACAGAACTGTCCACTTAAAACTTGTTCAAAGTCCCGGGTTACCTCTCGGGCGTCGGAGAGGATGTTAAGGCAACTATCTATTGACGGATTAATATCTATCTCCTGGGTTGGCTGGTTCAAGCCTCGCATGTGTAGTGAAACAGCTTGATTAAGCCCAACGGAGCTGTCATTCTCAATTGCGCCAGCGATGATAATAGAATTTTCTACCATTCCTGTCTCTGGTGCGGTCGCTGGGCTTTCTGATGAGGCGGGCATCGGAGATTGACCCAATAACCCTTCAACTGCATCCTTTACATTATATACTGATGTGTATGTTTGTTCGTCCAAAGAGTATGTTGCATCGGTACTGCCGGCATCATTGATTTTCTTCAGTGTGCGTGTAAATGGAACTCCCTGTACTGGTCCCTGTAGGCGCTGAATGGCAGTATATTGGAGAAGATCCAATAGGTTATTGTCATTATAGAGTGCCTGGGTAGTAATGTGCCCTAGGATAGACACCTCTGGCTTATAACCCTCGGAAGCAGCTGGTGGAATACGAATTGTATTATAAAAGGGTACGGTGGAGGGATTTATCGCTTCGCCATTAAGGATATCCCTATCTACATGGAGCACGAACATATGTTTATTGGAAGCTAGCTCGCTTTTTACACTGTCCAATCCATTAGATAGGATTAAATTATTGAGACCGCGGGCGTACTCTTCATAGTAACTCGTGCGATTGTGCTCAGTTAGTTGGTTGGTGCGCGTACTAAACCAGTCCACGTTGTGGTTGAGGGTCATTGACTTAGCGTACCTCCCGTTTGCTAGCCCTACCCCACCTGTATTTTGAAGCTCTAGCTGAAGGTAATATGCATTAGGAATCAGATCTTCGCTAACTGTGTCGGCGGCAATCACATCTTCAAATGACGGGCGACCGTCCACATACTGAACATATGTTGATTCAATTTTTAAGCGCTCGTCCGCTTCGGTACGAATGTTAACATCCGAGGAGGGAGTTGAGGTTTGGAATGTATAGTCTACAAACTCACCTGACCCTGAGAGGATACCTTTGATAGGTGTACCAGCAGGCGATCGGTCTTCTTGGATGGCTGTTATTACCGAAGCAGGATCTGATCCAACTCGGGCATGAGGGAGTGCATCTGATGATTGTCCCATATAGCGGCCGAGCTTATGCCTTGCACGCTCAAAACCGCCCTGATTCGTGTCATTAACCCCGCCAAAATAATATTCTGCGGGTTGATAGCTCAGGTTATAGCCCGGGCTAGACCAACCGGCAGGAGAATAGGTGAGCTTCAAGGTACCATCCAGAGTAGGCTCTCCAGTTCCCAGTCCAGGTGAACTTGGTTGTGCCTGCACTGTGTAGTCAAAGATTAGGTTGGTTCCCTGATTGGTTCCGAGTGCTTGCATTCCTAGAAGGACACTCTGATTTGTATCTTGAACAAATGCATACTGAAAAGGGTTAGCATAAATGTCTGCATAATTCATGAGTACAACTGAGGCTAACTCTGGATTTGTGGGGTAAATGGGGGCATAATACTTACCGAGAAGACCGCGGAGTTTGTCGGCAATCCCCCAATCATTTCGCACCATTGGGTGGAATTGGCTGGGGTTGCTTACGCGGTCGGCGATACCTACCATGGGGGTATTTACAAAAGTGAGCTTGTCTTGGTATGCTTTATTGGCCATGATTAATATCCGGCGCCTCCTATGACGATATCTTCAGATACCATCTCTGTGCGGGGTCGACCGGCACTAGTTATTGGTGTGTTGCCTTTCCCCATTGGAATATTAGTTGCGTATAGGATATCAGAAGAATTCATATATGTTAATGCCTCAGCGTTAGACTTACTCATATTATCCAACAGTGCTTGGAATGTCTGCCTATAAGTCCTAAATTTAACACCGGTGGGCTCTGGACCAATAACAAACAGAGAAGCTAAGGGCTGAAGATTAACTACAACGGGTGCATCTAGTGTTTTACTCATGAGTACTAGGCGACACAATAGAGGATTAGAACTCCTCACAGCAGCATTATACACTTCAGGAGTTAGAAGTGTCCATTTCTGTTGCTTGATACCCACTGCGGCGTCATACTGATCTAGGTATTGAATCTGAACTATGGATCCAAAATTAACCAAGTTAGTCATTGAATCAGAATTAAGAATTAGAGATATATCTTCGTTGGCTTTCTGTAATGCAATAGAGCCCGCAATGTTAGCCTGATTGGCTACGCCTGTAATATTGGAAAATTCTGTGACTGTCTGATTGACCATGGTCCGAAGGAGAGGGGAGGTACCGAGCCGATCCGAAGCCATGTTAGAAACAGCTATAGAATCAGTGGAACCGGTGGTTGCAGTTTCTTCAGGAGTATCAATCGTGGCAAATCCAGAGCCAGCAGGAAGATAGTTATCTGAATCAGTAGAATCCAGACTTACCGTTTGAGGATTATTGGCGACCTGCACAACATCAGTGGTGTTAGCAGTCACACCGATTCCAGATTGGGTTAAGGTTTCTATCATATTGGTGCTGGTGGTCTTTCCGGGCTCCAGGGAAAGAGACACATTAGTCTCGGCTTCGCTGCGAATAAGACCCATAAAATTCATAGTACTGTTTTGTAGGGTGTTTGACGGAACTACAATAGGATTAGCCCGGAGGCGGACGGCTGTAGGGGTTAAGTAGCCATACTGGTTAATGCCGCCGGCGTTAGGATTGTTGATTGCATACTTTTCTATTTCTGCTGTCACACGCGAGTCCATGTTGGCATAACTGATAGAAGGCATCGGCGCGGAGTCGTTGAGAATGCTTGCGTCCACGTACTCAAACCCAATACTCTTCTTGTGGGTGATTTGTAGTTTCTCGGAAAAAGTCTTGATGAAACGTACAGCTCTGTCACCATTGACATTATATATTGCAGAACTAAAATTAGGTCCACCATAGGTGATATTTCGCGTAGGCGACATCGCCTCGTTAACCCCGACCGAGAAATTCCGAATTAGTTCCAGTACTTGTAATTGATCTTCTTGAGGTCCGCTGACGAGGGCGAGCAGGTTTTGTTGCCAGGAAATTGCAGCGCGAGTTCTAAAAGCTGTGTCTCCAATCAAGTATGCTACAGCAGCCAAATAGGAATCAATAACTCTCTTTAATTGCCCTGGAGAAGCCGAGTCCATAGATGACTCCCAGGTGGAAAGCGCTCGTGACAAACGATTTGTTACCAGGCTCATAGCATCTTTTGTTCTATCCGCTAATAGAATCTCTACCTTATACTCCACCATGTTAGCTTCGTAGTCTTGAGTAGTCTCATCTAGAAATGCAATGTTTAGAATCTGGTTATTATTAAAACCGTTAACTATTTGAAGCCCCTTGTTAAGAGAAGCCACTTGCTTAAACGTGCTGACCTCACTTATAGTACACCTAGAGGGGCGCCCCGGGGTTAGAGAATTGCCAGCAGTATCCTCTTTGACAACCTTCTGATAAATGATGATGTCTTCTATAGGGGCTGCAGAAAGCAGCGAAACCGTACTCTGAATGATCCGTCCAAAATTAGTGTTCTCTCGGGCATAGGTAAGGTGGTCAAAAGAAAACATCCCATGCACATTGCCAGCGACATTGCGTGAGAGCGTCAAAGGAGAAAGATAAGGTGTTGTAGTGTTCAGTGGTACGGAGACTACCGAGAAAGCCTGTGCTTCGTTAAACACTCTCATGTCTTTAATTTTAGTATTAATGACCACTTCTTTGGTTAATGTAGGGTGCTTCTCTGCGACATGCATATTGCCAGCCATTAGAACCTCGTTATGGCGATGAACAGCTCCTGGCCAAATAGATTCTTCTTGTCCGTAGCCAGGGACTGTTTCCATGAGCCTATAAATATTAGACTGGGAAGGTGTTTCGCCAGCAGACATAATTGTTTCTTTAATAATGTTGCCGAGAATTATAGTCTGATCATGGTGGTAATAAGAAACCACCAGAGCAAACAAATTCTTTGATTGAGGTACCACTCTGTTGACCATATAAGTATTGTTATAGATACTGGTTCCCGCTGCAGCGGAGAGTGGAGCTTTAATATTAAAGTCTTGCTTTTGTAAAATAAAAGATCTAGAATTATCCTGATCCTCACGGATCTGCTCAAGCAACTCCGAAGGACTGTGGGCAAGTTTCTCTAGTTTTGTCCGATCGGACATCAGTATGCAGTAGTTAGAAAACTTAACTTGCGACGGGAGGATCGTGAGTTCATTAGAAACTAGTAATGAAATATTGAGCTTGTCAGTCTCAGCATTGGTATCAACACGGATCTCCTGCAAGTTGACAAAGGGTACTAATCTTTTGTATGGTCCGGATGCGAACATTATTAGCAAGGCTCCTCGTTGTCGGTAGTATAGAGGTTGCGATTAAGTCGTATGCGACTTGCGCTAGTATTGACAACGTTATCTGATATATTTAGTTGCGAGCGAACTTCTTGAGGTGTTTCTCCATCCACAAGAACATTCATGAAATACTCCACTTGTGAGTCATTAGGGGCTACAAAGTTGGACGATTGATCCAGCTGGGCAAACTGCTTCTGTGTAAAGACTCCCACTCCATTTTCTCCCGAGGCAGAATGGTATACTTCAATCTCAAAATTCTCTTTTTCAAAAACTGTATTGTTTTCAATGAGTTCAAGCATTAAATAGTTCTCTTTCAGAGATATAAACATGTTACTATCACCTAAGTACTCAGTTATAGCGCCTTCATCATTCAAAGACCCTTCTCGGAAACACATCTCATAATCTATCGTAATATCAAGCTGTGGGATATTCTCTATTGGACCGTCTGGTTCTGGCTGATAGTTACGCGATGCAGTCAGAATCTGGGGTAAGGATAGGACCTCCAGCTGCCATGATGCATTATAAGGTGTTGTCAGCATTGATGTGCCGATTGGGTGAGCTGCAATCTTTCCATTGTCGGTAAATGATTGTTGTGCTCTAAAGATTTCAGTATATGAATCTGTAGTAGAGTTCTGGGTGAGGGTACCGACAGACGATGAAACCTTATTAAGATAGGTTTCCACTCGGGTTTCGGCGCCGCTCCTGCTTCGGAGGATCTTAAGCTGTGGAGTTTCGTACTGAATGCGGTTTGCAATATCGTTCTGTGTCTCGGTATAACCAGAGCCTGCCGTATCATACAGAATATCATCGTCAAAGAAAGCATAATAGGTGGGATTAAGTTTCCCAATTGCTAATAGATACTCACCGTATTCCGTGAGTTCTACGTTGAGGACCTCTTCTTTTTTATTAAAGAATTCCATTAGTTATTTCCTCCGCGGCGTGTAATACGAGGTGTTAATCCCAGAGGTGCTGCAGCGGCTTGTCCGGCTCCCTGCGCTGGTCCACGAGTTGTCGTGGCTGGTGCAGTGGGCTGGGCGGCGGCGGCTTGACCGGCGCCTTGTGCTGGTCGGCGAGTAGCCGGTGTAGGCGGCAGCGCGGCTGTGGTCTGTCCGGTGCCCTGGGCTGGACCGCGTGTGGTTTGGGATCCCGCGGCGGGTGGGGTGATCGTCGTAGGAGCGCCTACCGGATTGCGAGGTCCTGGTCCGCGCTCGGGTGTTACGGCTTCAAAGGGACGCAAGTCTTGAGAAGCATATTGCACCTTTTCATCCATCTTCGCCAATTCAACCAATGAGAAATAATCATACGGCCAGTTATAGCTGTATGGGCTCTGGATAGTATCTGGGAAGGCGCTCAGATCTGCTGTTGAGATGAGGGAGCGGCGATACTTCTCATAATCCTTGATTCCTCGCTTCTTGACCTTGAAGACCATCCACTGCGTGTTGGCTTCCTTGTCTAATATAAGGTCTAGCAATTCCTTCTCTTCAACAACTGCTTCTTTGGTTTCAAACTTCTCACTAATACTAGGAGGCAAGTTTTGCCAAATATCAGCAAGATCCTGCTGTGACAATTTAGCGCTAAACTCAAAGACATACATCAAAATAGGATCTACTGTATTAAACTGCATGAAGTCAAACCGTGGTGGGAAAATGTATTTCTGCATCGCATTGGTCAGCTGCTGATATGTTCTGGACTGTTTCGTCTCATTCGTAAACTTAATAAAGTTGCGGCGGTTCTTGCTAGGCTTGTAAGGAATGGCGACGATTGCTTCCTCAAGTAAGTATTCTTGGTTAACGGCACCAACGCGTTGGGGTG
>UEXM01003203.1_pt1 | contig 10698 bp, 15 predicted proteins | sample 1796661 | NCBI WGS metagenome assembly UEXM01 (sample SAMEA4772469, study PRJEB27181) | metagenome
CCACCCTAAAAGAAAAATAAAGAGCTAATAAGAACCCACATACAAACGGTTCAGCCGCGTGCTACGCAGAAGTTGATCCAACTCCGGACTACTGAGCGTCAAGAGCACTTAGTCAAAAATAGACCTGGCTGGAGCGCACCAATTTACTGGATTAATAAGGCCGGTTAACCCCGGCTTTTTTATTACTTGATTACCTCACGATAAATAGAATTAAATCTTATATTTGTAATGTCAATGAATTAATAATATGACCTTGCAAGTCTTGCCTCCTGAATTGACAGAGGCGTCAAAAGATAAGATTGAAACCAAAGAACCACAGCCGTATTGGAAACCTAGCTCACTGAAAGATGGAGAGAGCGAAGAGTTTCGCCTTCTTGGTTGCTATGAAACAGGACATGCGATTGTCGGTTGGCAATATGCATCCGAAATACGTGATCCAAAAACCAGTGAACTTCGATTTAACGGCTATGTCGTAACTCGTTCTCACCCTGGACAGCCTGAAGATCTTGCCCGTGAAACCGACTGGTCTAAGTCTGATCGTCCAAAAATTGACGGTACCTTTGTTAAACCACGTCGCTTCCTTGCATGGGTAGCAACCTCTGCTTCTCGTGGTCGATTGGAAGTCCTCTTTATCGAGCAAAAGTCTCTTCGTGATCAACTCACTGAAGTTCTTCAAGAGATTGAAGACTATACGTGGACTCCTGATGGTCTCGCTAACTTCAGTATCAAGATCAGCCGTAAAGGCACTGGTCTCGAAACTAACTACTCTATTCTCCCCAAAGTCCGTAAGGTTCCTGCAAAAATTGCAGAGAGTTGGGAAAAAGATAAAGACTCTATCTGGCTTCCTAATTACTTTGAGGGCAAAGACCCTTTTGATGGACGCCAAGTAGATGAAAAAGGAATGCCTGCAGGCGGCGTCGATAAGCGTGGCGCAACTGTAATCCCTACAACTTCAACAACACCAGTTGAAGATGATAATACCGAGTTCTAATAATGACACAACCTCTAAACAATCTTACTCCCGAAATGCAAGCCCGTCTTGCACAGATCATGGCAGGCCAAAACTTACCTGCCGAATCTCCACATCAAGCAGCTATTGCTACTCAGCCAGATCCTGTTCTTCCAGTGAAGCCTCCTTCTCTGATGGATCATGTAATTGCGCTGCGTCAAGAAGTGGCTGCACTACGCAGTCAGGTAGATGCTCAATCGAATGTAGTTGACGCAGTCGGCCAAGCCGTAGGAACTATGTATCAGATGTTTCAACCATCACCCCAAGCTTCAGATCAAGGCTCAACGTTTGGCCAGAACTTTCAACAACAAGTAGATGCTTCTGACTTTTGATTACTCAAATTCTTTCGTAATCTCTTAAGGCGTCTCTGAAATTTTCAGTGGCGCTTTTTTAATAAATATATATCATGACTGACAAACCATTTAGAATTCAGACTGCTGCTGGACACCGTAAGTACTTATGTTCGGGACTATACCTCCCTTCTGTAACCACGGTATTGTCCGGCACTGAATCAGAAAAATCCAAAGCAAGTCTCCGTAACTGGAACGAAAAAAATCCAGGCAAAATGGAAGAAGCTGCAACTCGTGGAACAGCTATTCATGAGTGTTGCGAAAATCATATTCGTGGACTACCTATTGGTTGTCCCGATCAATACATGCCTTTCTGGAATGGCATGAGCCAATACCTCGATTGGTTTGATGAAATCTACTGGTCTGAGCGTCCACTTCGGCCGGATTGGAATCACTTACGTAGTGATGATAGAGAAGTTGCTTATGTCTGGTCTACAGAACATAAATACGCTGGATGTCCTGATCTTATTGGGACTATTGGGGGTCTAAATGTAATTGCGGACTTCAAGACAAGCAACGGCCCTTACATGGCTTCCTCTCCTGACCGAGGCGATCGCGCTGGTTATGGTGGATGGCGTAAGTTCCAGAAGTGCGCACAGCAGATGGGTGCATATCGATATGCACTTAACGAACGTGTTGGTTTTAAGTGTGACATTGCTCTTATCATCGTCACCACAGAAGAGACTACACAAGGTATATTTATTGACGGAGATCAGCTTGATCTCTATGAAGGTCGTTTCCTTAAACGAGCGAAAATGTTCCACGATATGAATCCTGATACAGATGATCAAACTGCGAATATCAGTTAATAAAGCCTGCAAAAATAAAGAAAGCCAGCCTGCTTATGACTGGCTTAATATCAATGAAAGTCTTGAGTGGCTTCAAGGCTGGGTTTCCTTAGGATACGGTTGGTGCGCTACACATTTTGCTGGACGTCATCGACGTCAAGACAATGCAGTTGGTAGCAACATTATTGTTATTGACTTTGATGGTGACACTACTCTTGGCCGGTTCTGGCAGATGCAGACTGCACGCGATTGGTGTGCTGCTACCTATACATCTTCTAGTCACACAGAGGAGTGCCACCGTTTTCGTGCAATATTTCCACTTGCTATCGAATTACAAACTGCTGCCCAGCACAAAGGTGCTTACTGGCTTGTAGTTAATCGACTGCTTGCGGATCTTGGCATTGAATCATTAGAAGATAATTGCGGACAGAAACGTGAGCGTCTCTGGTATGGCAATACAAAAGCAGAGTGGCAATTCAACAATGGTGCTGAAGTCCCTGACTTTTTGCTTAATGACATTGACTACGAAGAGGTTACGGATTTTGTGTCATCTGAGATTACAGACCAAGATTCAAAACGCTGTCAGTGGTTGTTACGCAACTTCCTAATACCTTCTGAAGATGGTGAGTATGAGTCAGTCTATGTTCCTGTTATGGCTGCTTGTGCAGCCGTTGGGGAGCCACTCTTTGATGCCTGGGTTGACTGGGTAATCAAAGGCCATCATGGCGAAAAACGCGAGAATACAATGGCATTTAAGTGGCGGGGTCTCGGTAATCAGTCCGGCCCTGCTAAGTTATATTCACTTGCCAAAAAACAAGACAGTAACTGGACATCACGGTTACCACCTGAGCTACGCTTCGGTGCAGTGGGATCAGCAGTCGGCTATACAGAGTTTGACCAGTTGCCCAACTTTGATGATGTAATTAATACTATCGAGGTAAAAGTGGAACCAGAATTTGAACCTATCCCAGATGCTTCTCAAGCTGTCAAAAAGACTAGGGGGCGTCCTAAAAAATCCAGCAGTGATGCAGCTAAAGAACGTGAGAGCGATGTCAAACAAGTTCTTGATATCCTCACTTTGCTGCGTAAGAATGAACTCACTGGTGCAATTGAATATACAGACGCAACAGGCAAAGCAGTTGAGTTACAAGGAAACGACCTAGACCTTATGACTACCAAGCTTGCCTGTGAACATGGAGTATTTATTCCTGAGATGCGTATTAAGTCTGCTATTCAGTATGCAGCAATTAAAAATAAGTACTGTCCTATCCGGCGTTACCTTGATACTTGCTCAGCGCAGGCTATTCCTCACAAGGATTGGGATCATATCGGTGAAATTTTCCTAGGTAACAAAAACAAGCTTGCAACACTTGCCATGCAACGCATGATGATCGGTGCTGTAGCACGTGCTTACAACCCTGGTTGCTCTATGTCGTGGCTACCTATTCTTGTAGGTGCACAAGGCGTAGGTAAGTCTCAGTTCAGCCGTAGCTTGGTACCTGAAAAACTTTTTGCAGAAGTCTCTACTCCATTGGAGACCTTAATGAAAGAGCAGTATCGATTGCATGTTGCTTGGCTACTTGAGCTTCCTGAGATTGATCACTTCTTCCAGTCTCGTAACATCGAGAATTTCAAGAACCTCATCACCACTCGTTGTGATGAAGTACGTCGGCCCTACGCCTCTCTACCTGAGCGACTGCTTCGTCGATTTGTAATGATTGGTACGACTAATCGTAACCAGTTCTTAGTTGATAGCACGGGCAACCGTCGCTTTGTTCCTCTTGAGATCGGAGCTAACTTCCTTATTCCTTGGAAGCAAATTCAAGAAGAGCGTGATTCACTTTGGGCCTCAGCAATTCAGGCTTATCGGACTGGCGAAGCGTATGAATTCAATAGCGGTGAGATTGCTCAAATTTCTGAATATATTCAAGAGTTTGGTGATCCAGATCCTTGGATGGAAAAGATTAGTAACTACGTTGCACTTAAGCCAGAAGTTACTGCTGCTGATGTTCTGACACAAGCACTAGACCTTGATCCACGTGCACAAGGCAGGCGCGAAGCTCGTCGTGTTGCTGATGTTCTCCAGACACTTGGTTGGAGGCGTCTTAATACCTCACGCAAAGATTCAATTACTGGTAAAACTAAGTCAGTCCGACTTTGGATTCGTCCTCAGGATGATCCTCTGACTGAAGATCATATCCTTCGCGACTTCTAAAAACTTAATTTTATACTTAAAATGAAAACATCTGATATTCAAATCGGACTGCGTGTCCGCGTAATTAATAGCGATCGAAATGCATTAGTAGTAAGCAACCCTGAGTACTACACAGCACGTACTAAACTTGTTCGTATAAAGTATGAGAACAGCACCCGCTATGAGTACACTACAAATCACTTGATTGAGGCATTATCTCTTCAAGAACAGTATCCAGCATTAGGCGGTAGCTATGTAACACCTGAAGGTAACTTTTAATATGCCTGAATCTCAACCCAGTAAAAAGCGTGGAGGACACGCTTATGGAAGACGTAATCAGCAAATGTCTAATACTGCTGAGGAGGGTGAACTATGTATTTATAGTGGACATTCACTTGGCCGGTTTTCATCTCACTCAATGAGATACGACAGCCACCAGGCTTGTACTCGTTGTGTGGCATCTGCACGTGAAGGGATGCTCTCATTTGATATAGACCGTTTAATGCAAACTCATCGCAATAGAGCGCTTAAGTTCTGGAGTCAAGTCGATATTGCACAGCCAGATGAATGCTGGAATTGGGATGGTGTTATTAACCCAAGAACTAAACAAGCACAGTTTGCTTGGCGTCGTCCTGGTATCTCTACCTCTACTCAACACCATCCTCAGAGAGTCGCCATGTGGCTCACTTGGGGTGACCTTGGTTTCACAGGAGTTAAAACAACATGTGGAAATAAATATTGCTGTAATCCGTTTCACCTTATCCCACAAAACATCGGAGTATTTGTAGATAACGAAAGTTATTTGGAATCGTTTGAACTTGCTTGTCAGATTCATACACTTAAACAACAAGTGTCTGAATATATTATTGAAGAAGCAATCAAAGAAGAAGCTAAGAGAACTGAAAAGATGGATGCTGAGCTTCGCAATAAAATGATGCTTAATCCTGGGACGCAGTTCGGTGAACGATTTGAAGCTGTAATTACAGATTTCTTATCAGGAGCGCATGTTTCTCAACTAAATCCAGAAGATTCTAGTTTGTTTAAACTGCCTACTGATAATCAAGAAGATAATCCCACAGAAAATATTTAATTTACTTATCCTATTAAAAGAGTCATTTAGTTATGTCAAGACGAACAGACTTACTTCAGCATCTTATTCAATCCGACAAGTTCGGTGAGGAAAAAACGCAGGAACAAAAGTTTCTTGCTGCAACTGCTGAATTAATCCTTACCGACCTCATTAACATCGCTTCGAACGGTGTGTTGGCAAAGGGCGCTGGTAGTTTAATTATCAATCTGCAAAACGATTCAACTACTTATATGAGTGGTTTTGATATTGAGAAAGATCTTTACACTGCTGAAAAAGAAGAAGACGAATCAGTCGTTGACTTTCTTCGGTCATTAATGAATGAAATTGACGAGAATGACTGGTCTACACATGTATTAATTACTTTGATCAGTGATGCTGGAACAAGAACATTTAGTGTCGAAGCAGGAGGGAGCCAAGAAAGCTTCCGATCGATCGCAGAAGAATTTACAGGACAAGCTTAAAGTCGCTGGTCTTAAACTACCACTTTACCCAACACCGCAAATAATTGAACGTGCACGTACTGTTATGGGCGGTATTGACTACGATCCCACCTCGGATCCTGTACAGCAAGTTCTTGTAGATGCGACATCTGTACCTTCAGTAAATACAAACCCCTTACAAGAACACTGGCATGGAAATGTCTTTGTAGCTCCAAAAGGAGCTGTAAGAACCACGCGGATTTGGTTAAATAAAACAATTGATGAATATCGTAATCATCATATCAATAGCTTCGTATTTTTCACAAGTGCCTCAGAAATCATGCGGGCTGCACCTGCTATTTTAGATTATCCTTTTTGCATTCCTTTTAAACGTGTAAAGCAGCTACGTGCCACTCCAAAAGGCTTTGAACCTGTGTGCCCATCTACTTGGAATATTCTTGTATATGGTCCTCCGGTTGAAGCAGCTATTACTTCAATTGATAAAGTCTCACTTTTTCACAATGTGTTTCGAGACATTGGGCGAGTTTGTTTCAATGAATTTGCCGGTGATAGTTGGCAACGTGATCTTGAGTATTACACAGAAAAACGAGGTGAAGTCTAATGTTTAAGCAAATATCCCCCTCTGCTTTTATACTTTTACCTTCTGGGGATCAAGTTCACCCTCAGCGACTTATTCAACGTGATGGAACAATCATGTGGAAACACGCCTTGTATGGAAATAGTAAATATTATCTGCCCATCAATCTTGCTCATGAGGCACACATTATTAAAACTGCTGCTCGACTAGAGGAGTTGAACTCATGGGTATCCCAAAATCTTGATCCATGGGATTGTCTGATACCAAAATTTTGGTATGACCCACTTAGTGAGCACAGCCCAATCGCATCTGGATACGCTTGCGAATTTCAGCATCTATCGATTAGTAACGATGACGTCCTATGTACACTTTGTCCTCATGTTCAAGATCATGAGACTTTAAAAGAATTGTCTAATGGTAATTTATACTTTTCTAGATGCTAATTAAGCCGGATAACTCCGGCTGCAATTTGGCTAATTAACACTTATACTTTTAAGAGAATAACGATTAATATGGACTACGACTACGAAAAGTTTAAAAAAGATTTAGAAAGTTTTGAAGCTTGGGATTCAGATAATGTTGTCAGTATGTACAGCAAATCTGATTCAGTCAACAGTCCTGCTCACTACACACGTGGAACTACTGAGGCAATCGATATCATTGAAGATGCAATACAAGATGCACCATCACCTGCCGAAGGGATGTTACAGGCTCAAGTCCTCAAGTATCTTTTACGTCTTTGGCTGAAAGAAAATCCTGTTCAAGATGCTCAAAAAGCTAAGTGGTACCTTGATCGTTTAATTAGCAAACTTGACTAAATAAGCCATGCCTGCACCGAAGCACGACCCTACCTACATTCCTGATAAAGAAAAATATTTCATGGGACTTGCTAAAGCTGTAGCTATTGGATCTAATCATCCAATTGCAGAAGGCGGCTGCGTACTCATTAGAGACCGTGAGGTCGTTGGTGATGGACGAAGTATCCTTGCTGATTGCAAAGTCGAGATTGATTGTATAACATATGCAATAGCCACTGCTTGCAAGCGTGGCACACCTATTACAGGTGCAACTGTCTATTCCACTCGTTATCCATTTTCTGCGTCTGTCTTTCAGCTTTATCTGATGGGCATTCGCAAAATTGTAGTCTTGGCTCATGAGTGGGAGCCTTATTACAAAGACGAATTCAGACGTAGTGCACGATTAGCACGCGAACTATCTATATCCATTGAACCCTTTTTTGAAGATGAAGACGAACGATTCTCTACAAGCAATCAAGCCCCGCGGTTTGACGAAAAAGAAAAGCAGTTCCAAGACAAGGACCTCTACACTTATAGCCCGACGGAACGCGATGATTTCGACGCTAAACAATATCAACAACAAATCGATGACTCAAACAACTCTACTATTTGACCTTGAATCCACTGGCCTGCTTCGCCGTGGCTCTAGCATCCACTGTCTCGTTGCACGAGACCTTAACAACTCATCAGATGCGCTTGTGTGGGATGCTCCACGCAACAACCTATCAGATGGTATTGAGCAACTGCGGCGAGCAGATGTATTGGTTGGTCATAATATTGCTGGCTACGATATCCCTTTAATCCGTGAGGCATATGACTTTGATTATCAAGGCGAAGTCATTGATACTTTAGTTCTTTCACGTCTGTTTTATCCTCACGTGCAAGAGCGTGACTTTGAACGTCGCCCTCTTGGTATGCCACAAAAACTTTATGGACGTCACAGCCTAGAAGCCTGGGGTTACCGTCTCAAATGTTTCAAGGGTGATTTTGGTAAACATGACGGTGCTTGGGAAACTTATACACCTGAAATGCTGAGCTATTGCATTCAAGATACCGAAGTTACTGTCAAGTTGTATGAGCTAATGATGCGTCGTATGCAGGACTATGCAACACCGTAAGTCCACAATTCAGGGCAAACCTGATTATCCTAAAACTAATAAACCGATTAATAGTAAAGAGAAAAATAATGAGCAAGAAATCAACTACTATGAAAGCTACCGATCCTTTGACCGTTGATGAAGTAAAAGCTGCTGGCGACATCTTCTTTCCACTATTTACTGAGGTGGACAGCCGTATGCCAGATAGCGCCTCTGTGGAGGACACGCTAAAGGTAATGGAAGCTGTTGCAAAGCTAGCTCATAAAGAACGTGCCAAAAAGAAACAAGAAATAGTTAATGAAAAATTTGGATTCAACAAAGTATCGGAGGATGCCAATGATTGATTGCGTAAAACTTGAAATGGATATGGCCATGCTGATGACACAGCAGGAAGTATCCGGATTCCGTTTTGATATGGACGCTGCTGAGCGTGTGCGAGACGAGCTCACTACTGAAATGCAATCGCTGCAAAGTACCATTAAATCTCGTTATCCTTTTGTTCCGGGTAAGGTGTTTACACCTAAGCGTTCAAATAAAACTAAAGGTTATATTGCTGGGGCACCCTTTACAAAGCTAGAGGATTTTAATCCAACTAGTAGGCAAAATATTGCTTGGGCTTTGCAGACTTTTCGTAAGGCACGATTTACAAAGCTTACCGATAGTGGCAAGCCAAAGGTTGATGAAGCTGTACTTAGTGAAGTTCGAGATAGAGCTTTACAGACTAACAACACCCTTTTGCACGAAGAGTGCGAGATGTTTATCCGTCTACTTACTCTGCAGAAGTGGCTAGGACAACTTTCTGAGGGTGCAAACTCTTGGTTCAATACTATTGAGCAAGACGGCTGCATCCATCACAGCTGCTTATTGGCAACACAAACTGGTAGAAATATTCACCGGGGTCCCAACTTGGGGCAGGTCGTTTCTGCACCTTGGGCACGTCAACTGTTCATTCCTCATCCCGGACACGTAATGGTGGGGGCTGACTTAGAGGGCCTCGAACTCAGGGCGCTTGGGCACTACCTATCTGCCTATGACCAAGGCTCATTTGCTGACGTTGTAGTTAACGGTGATATCCACCAGCAGAATGCTGACCGAGTTGGATGTACACGTAAAGAAGTCAAAACTATCACGTATGCGTTCATATATGGTGCCGGTGATGCCAAGCTTGGACATAGCTTGCATCCTGAGCTTCCTGACATCGAAAAGAAACAACTTGGCATTGAGCTGCGTCGTAAGTTTCTCGATGCTATCCCTGGTCTTGAGCCGCTTATTGAAGCCGTCAAGCAGAAGGTTCGATCCAAAGGTCAGCTTCGTGGCCTTGATGGTCGCCCGATTTTCTGCCGGGCAGAGCATGCCTCATTAAACTATCTTTTGCAATCATGTGGTGCAATTCTGAGCAAGCGCTGGGTTTTAATCGGGCAACAGCTTCTCGAAGATGCTGGGCTCGTTTATGACACTGACTACATTCGTTGTGCTTATGTACACGATGAAGTCCAACTTTCAGTCATACCCCAACAAGTTGACAGCGTCAAACAGCTTCTAGAAAATGCTGCTCCTCTTGCAGGGAAGTATTACAACTTTCGTGTTCCGATTACTGCTGCTGCAGATGATGGGGACAACTGGGCAGCTACTCACTAATGGATTACGAAAGTTGGTTAGAAAAAATTATCAGCATGCCCTCCTTAAATGGAGGTGGACCTTCTCTTGCTCCTATATTTGCTGAGGTTTTACAAGGACATTCTTATGAAACAGCATTTGAATGGTGTGCTGGTCCTGCTTGGATCGGCTGCTTATTATTAGAACAAAATATCTGCAAGCATTTAGTAACAGGTGATATTAATCCTGATTCAGTTGCATGTGTAGAAGCTACTAAAAAAATTAATCAATACAATATTTCTCCTTTCTGCAGCAATAACATGAAAAGCATACCTATGTATAGCTTTGATTTGGTGGTTGCAAATCCTCCTAACTATTGTAATATTCAACCAGCTCATCCCTTTGGATACTTGCGTAATGATTTACGACCATCAGACATTGACTGGCAAATTCATTTAGATTTTTACAATACAATTACTAAATATCTGCATTCTTCAAGCAAATTATTTATTTCGGAAGTTGCTGTAGATTCTTTAGAAGTTATTTTTAATGATGCTTTATACGATCAAAGAAATATCTTGCCTATTGAAGCCTTTACTCAAATGTTAGATAAAAATAATCTACAACTTATAGATCGACACCCATTTACTGTTGACAATGTTCCTTGTGACATTTTAGAAATTATCCCTGTATCTCAGTAGATATAATATTGTCTATGGAAGATTTACATATTGCTGTTGAGTTTGATGAGCGTGCAATA
>UEXM01003204.1_pt1 | contig 10697 bp, 14 predicted proteins | sample 1796661 | NCBI WGS metagenome assembly UEXM01 (sample SAMEA4772469, study PRJEB27181) | metagenome
CTGGTCTAGTAGGTGGTTCAATGTTCAATTCGTCTAAAGACATAAACGACGTAACTGATTTATTATCATATTCACTAGAACCCATTCTTCTGAAATCAGTTAGAAAATTACTGTTCATAACATGAACTTCCGCCTTGAGGTCACCAATGACTTTGTGTATATCTATTATTGCTGCCAACATATCACTCTGCTGTTTAGCGAGTAATTGTATCTTTTCATTCATTTTAATCAGGTGAGAACTACCGCCACCAATGTTCGACCACGAGAAATTACCATCTGTCATATTACCTCCTGGCATTCCAATACACATAAAAGTTAATGCTGTAACCCTACTCGGAACACCGTGTTGCCACTATTAGTAGGAGTCGAAGGTTCGGTATCCACGAGGAAGGCAATACAATTGTTAAGTGATGCTGGTGTTAGACATAGGTACCAAGAGATGTTAGATACCGACTCAAAATATGCTGACATGGTTTTGGCCATATCCGGTTCGGTAGAAGTACCACAACTATTCGTTGGAGGTGATATTTATGTCGGCAACGACAAAATTTCCAGATATATTAGGAACTGATTGGAACTGCATAGCAGAACCACCCCTACCTAAAAAAGACTGTCCGAATTATGATTACCCCGGTCCAGAACTAGATAACACTACAGGTGAGTGGTTGTGTAGAAAATGTTTTAGAGTTCTAGGTAATCAGAATTCCACTGACGACGAAATACATGATGACGATATGATAGACGACGAAAATGCAGAAGAAGTAGAAATAGCATACGTCGCAGAAGGAGAAAAAAATACCGATTTCACACCAGAACAATCGAAGCGAGTCAACATTAACAGGGAACTCCAAAAAATTATTGCAATAATCAATAATACCGATCAGGAGTTTGCAATGTCATTATCCAATAATCAATACCATATAGCAGATATTATTATCAGACTAATGGATAAAAATGTCGAGGGTTTCCAAATCGGAGGAAGATATCGACCAAGAATCATCGCAGTAAACTCTCATTTATTGAAACGACTTCCATATACAGCAGCGATGAAGGTTCTTAAAATAACCAACAAAACAGTAAACCCCAAGAAAGTCCTACTAGATAACCTATATAGAACAGATATAGATAATCCTATGGATAGGGCTATTAGTGATATAGGTAAGCAACTAGGAGTAAACGATAAGATAATTAGTTTAGCAATAGAAGAATATGGTAAGCGACCCCGAACCAACAAAGAACCCAAAATACTTGCACAAGCGGGTGCTTGGCTATATCTCTACGCAAAGAAAAGTAACTTTAAGTTAACAAAGAAAGATTTCAGTAAGATACCAAATCTTTCTAGAGATGCGCTAAATAGAGCAATTGCATCTTACAAAGATCTTCCGCAATCTTAAAGACTCTTTGGAAGCACCGTTGTCTTGAGGAAGTCAATATGGTAGACAAGGTCGCATGGACAGAATTTAGGAAAATACACACTGGAATTAGTAGAGAACTCAAATCATCAGCATGGAATGCTTACAAAAAAGATGACTTCAAAGAATACCTAAGTATATGCCAAGAGGCAGGTTTTGAAACTCCTTTAGACGTAGGGGTTGTAGAGACTGTTGAGGATACACCTGTCACGGTTGAAGAAGATACCGTATTTGTGGAGTATGCTAAATTAGGTAGGAGACTAAACCGATTCGGTATCAGTATGACAGTCGATGAAAAAAGAACAATAGAAGCAAGACTGGCAGAAATAGCAAGAGAAACTATACCAGACAACTACAAGTGTACACCAACTGATGGTTGGCAGATTTGGTTTGGACCAACCCAACAATGTTTGTTAATCAATACAACTAGGAAACTAGCATTTACGTGCTCTCGTTCTTGGTGGCAAAAAAGATACCTAAACGCAATGTATGTACAGCGTGAGTTAGTTAATGACGAAAAACAAATAGCACGAATGCGTTCTAGTTATGAGATGAGAAGAAAATTAGTCAAGAGAGCACCATTACCAGACGTAGAGATAATGCTACCAACATCCGCAGCAGAATACCGAATGCGAGGTTGATACCATCTCCGATGACAATTTGGTTTCTGAACTAGCCGCGCTTAAAGCACAAATGGCTATGTTAATGAGTAGTAACACAGAGTTAGCACCAAGTGTTGCTTCAATATGGGTAGTTTATGATGCATCTAAGATATCGGTTTGGTGTAGCAAAACAGATTGTCCATTATTAGGAAGAGAAGTAACGTACGATGTGGTCAAAGAAGAAGAAAGTGATGACGGCGAATTAGAGTCAATCATCAAAACAGGTCTATCGGAAGAAGAATCAAACAGTGGAGATTACAATGCTAGAGTAATGCGATTAAGTTCCCCGAAGATAAAACACCATGATTTAGGTGTGATAGCATCTTTCACTTCCAAAAAGAAAGCAACCACATTCATAGAGGACTACTTTCGGATGAATAGAGCAACTCTCAGCGGTAAAGACGCACCAGAGATTGGATTATCAGAAATAGTCATCACTGCATGAGTTTTGGAAAGTTTATTCTTTCCACAGTATAGTTTAAGGACCTAACCTACGTCGTCAAACTTACCCACTAAATGTCTAGTTACATTTGTGGTAAGAGTGAGACAAATGACACCCGATAGAAGCATACTTAGCGATATAACCGTACACATGAAATACGCCAGATTTAAGCCAGAAGAAGAACGCAGAGAAACTTGGTCAGAGATTGTAGAGAGAAACAAAGCAATGCACGTAGAGAAGTTTAATCTTCTTTACAATAATAATATCGAATTCAAAAATATGTTGGACAACACGTACAATCTAATCCATCAGAAAAAAGTTTTACCATCCATGAGGTCAATGCAGTTTGGTGGCAAAGCAATAGAAGTATCTAACAATAGAGTTTACAATTGTGCTTTCATGCCAATCGACTCAATTAATGCATTCTCAGAAGCGATGTTTTTACTACTAGGTGGAACAGGTGTTGGTTATTCAGTACAGTATGATAACATCAATAAATTACCAATCAAACAAACAATGCAAGATATGATACCAATAAAATATCAAATCCCAGACAGTATCGAGGGTTGGGCTGATGCTGTGAAGATGTGTGTCTTGAGCCAACTCTACGGTTTCCCTTTAGACTTCGACTATAACCAAATACGGCCAAAGGGGGCTATTTTAAAGACCTCTGGTGGTAGAGCACCAGGGCACGAACCACTTAAATTATGTTTAGAAGAAATACAAAAAGTGTTAGAAAATGTAAACGCTGGTGAAAGAATGTCATCACTAAACGCACACGATATAATGTGTTATCTTGCAGACGCTGTATTATCCGGAGGAATTAGAAGAGCAGCAATGATTAGTTTGTTCGACAAAGGCGACAATGAAATGCTACTATCAAAGTGGTCGAATGGTGAAGATGGTTTCTGGACAGAGAACCCACAGCGTATGCGAGCAAACAATTCAGTAGTACTAGACAGAGCAACTGTAACAAAAGAAGATTTCGAAAGAGTATGGTCTGTTGCCCGTGATAATAATTCAGGAGAACCAGGATTTTATTTCACTAATGATACCACATGGGGTACAAATCCTTGTTGCGAGATCGGATTAAAAATGCATCAATTCTGCAATCTGACAGAGATCAATGTTAGTGATGTAGAGGATAAAATAGATTTAGCAGAGAGAGTTACTGCTGCTACGTTCTTAGGAACACTACAAGCATCTTACACAGACTTCCATTATCTTAGAAAAGAATGGAAAACAACTACAGAAGAAGATGCACTCATCGGAGTCAGTATGACTGGTATTGGTTCTGGCAACATACTAGAACACGACTTAGTAGAAATGTCTGAATTAGTAAAGTCAGTAAACAAGAAGTGTGCTGATTTAATTGGTATCAATTCGGCAGCACGAACAACCTGTGTCAAACCAGCAGGAACAACTAGCCTAACTTTAGGTACGTCATCTGGTATACACGCATGGCACTCAGAATATTACATCAGAAGATTGCGTGTCAAAAAGAACGAACCAATCTACAATCATCTTTACATGAACCACCCAGAGTTAATCGAAGACGATAAGTTTGACACAGACGGTGCAGTAATTTCTGTACCACAAATGGCTCCACACGGTTCTATACTAAGAACAGAGTCATCTTTGGATTTACTGAACAGAGTAAAGAAGTTTAGTCAAGAATGGATTAAGCCTGGTCATGTAGCCGGAATTAATTCACATAATGTGTCTGCTACCGTATCTGTAAGACCTGACGAGTGGAATGAAGTCAGTGAGTGGATGTGGAATAATAGAGACGCATACAATGGTATCGCTGTCTTACCATACGATGGTGGTGGCTACGAACAAGCACCGTTCGAAGATTGTGACGAAGAAACTTACAACAAGATGTGTAAGACACTAAGTAATTTAGACCTTACACAAATATGGGAAGCAGAAGACCAAACATCTTTACAAGGAGAAATTGCTTGTGCCGGTGGTATGTGTGAAATAGATGTTGTCTACGAAGACACCACTAGAACTCAAGATCTTCATCCGCTAAACCAGTGAAGTCAAACTCCGAATCATCTTCATAGTCGTAGACTTTGTCAAACTCTGCTGCGCGCTGAACTGAGTTTGTCATTCTCTTCATTCCTATCTTGTGTAGGTCAACAGAAAGGTAAGACCGCATAGCCCTACTCATGTATGGGTCTAAACCCATTAGGTAAAGACGCATTATCTCTAAAGACATTCTTACAAGTGCAGTAGTATTCCATGGTCTTGCTTTGGGGTCATTACTAAACGCCGCGTCTTTATCGAATGGCATATTATACATGCCTGTTCGTAAGAACACTTCACGTACCGATAAAGGCAAGTATCTGAAAGCACCGAGTTTGTACATTGCTTGCATATCTGCGACCGTGTCTAACATAGTTTGATCTAACTGTACGTTGACTCTACCGCCCTCTAAGTGTGCGGTTCGCTCCCGTATCCATAACTTCTTTGGAGAATTAACTACCTTGCTTCCCATCAATACGTCTTTTATCTGCATTTCTCTTTCTAATCTTCTTTTATCATTCGCAGGCCATGTATCCGGATCAAAAGGGTCAATCTTATTCTTATCACCAAACGGCCTACCACTCCCCTTTCCGCCCATATTTGACACTTGACTACTCCTTAACCAAATACCTTGCTATATTTTAGTCAATTATGTAAAGATGATTTAGTTTAAATCTCCGCATCACTTAATACTAATTGCAAACCATCTTGTCTTATGCAACAGAAGGCTAACGAGGTTCACCTGCTATTAAACGGCGAAGTGATTCTACTCAAAGATGTAAAGATAATAGAAACAGAAGATGGTCTTTACGTAGAAGACACTTTCAAGTTAGGGACAGGCGAAGATGGTGAAGACATAATTCAAAGACGATTAACATACTACAGAAGGGAGTCTATGTTAAAGATAGTATGGACTGAAAACGCACTGGTTGATAGTGTTAAAGAAAATATATTAGCAGAGATGATACAAGACAAATTCGAACATCTTATGGATTCTTACGAAGAATATGATGATGCAGAGGAAGTCGTTGGCACACCAAAGGCCGACAGAAGAGATGACCCCGAGTTTAATCCGTACGGCAAAAAGGATGAGTGATTAGATGAGCGACCCAGTAGAAGATGCATACAGGAAGTCCCAAGAGAATAGGACAGAATACGTTGAAGTAGAATCGGAAGGTATCGTTGATAAACAATTAATATCCGATTTGAAAGAAATCAAAGGAGAAATAAATTTGGTTTACTCTAAGTTAATAGCGAATCCATATATGGCACCAGACCTTGTAGACGATGCACGAAGTTCTTTGGTTAGGACAGTTGGTTTGTTAATGGAGTATAATATTCCACTACAACACGAAGGTAAGAAAAGAAGTGCAGATGATATAATCAGAGAGTCCTTAGCAGAATTAGGCGGACTACTCGGAGCAAAAGGAGCGATAGCCGCACTCAGGGCAAAAAGAAGTTTCCAACAAACATGGGAAGATTACCGCAACAGCGATGACTTCGAAGTATATCATGATCCTGAGACAGACGATTATTACTTTATCGACCCAGATACAGGTGATGAAATAGATTGTGATGTTAATGGAAACCCATTGGAGTGAGTTAAATGGAAGAATACGACGAAGAATACACCAATTTTGATGAAGAAACAGAAGATAAGACTAATCCACAATGGAGAACATTGTCTCCGAAGGAACGGAAGTTATTGATGAAGAATGTATTTGGAAATCCCGATTGGTACGACGAATCACATGGTTCACCAGTTTTTGAGGGTGGTCAAGCAAATCCAATGTTTGAAGAAATTTCTGAGAAAGCAGGTGCGCCTGTAAGGGAAGTAAAGAGATATTACGCTGCATGGTTAAAGAGCCAAGGATTTAGCCCAGCAGAAGCATTAAGAGCAGATAATAGACCACAACCAAGTCAGCAGCAAACATCTTATTCAGCAGCAACATCACCACCACCAATCGGTGTACCAACACCACAACCTGCAGTTTTACCTACACTACAACCGCCACCATCTGACGGCGGAAATGAAATGTGGGCAATGATGCAATTCCTTACACAACAACAAAGTATGCAAATGCAACAACAACAGTTTCAGATGCAAATGATGATGGAACAACGCAGGCTCGATCAACAGAAAGAAGGCGACACACGTAGAGAAGCAATGGCTCGTGACCAACAATTTATGAACCAACAAATGGCTTTTATGCGTGACATTACTAAAAAGGCAGGAGACGGTGATGGTTTCTTTGATTCAGAGTTCAAAGGAATATTCAAAGAAAAAGTACTAGACAGTTTCATGAACGGCGAAAAAGATGATGGCTGGAAAGACTCAATCAAAGACGTATTAGGAAGTGATACACTGAAAGCCGCCGTCGGTGGCCTCGGTACAGCATTGGCAACAAGAGGTGGACAGCAAATCCCGGCAGGATATGATAATCCAGATTACAACCCATATGCACAAACAGCAATGATTCAACAACCCGCAGCACAACCACAACAAGTGGTACAACAAGCAGCACCACCACAAGTGGTACAACAAGCAGTAGCACAACCACCACAAGCGTTGGATGGTGTTTTCTTCGACGAAGAAGCACCCCAACCTATTGTGCAACCAGAACCAGTTGCACAACCACCACCACAGTTTAACGACGATGAATACAAGAAAATATTATTCTCTGCGTTTGTAGAAGCGATGGGTCCAGTAGCACAAGACCAACAAGTAATTGTGGCACTACAACAACAAGTGGATGTTGCAGTAGAAAATACTTTACGAGAAATGCCGGAAGCACTTCCGCAAATCAAATTACAAGCAATGAACGAAAAACTATTGCTAATCAGGAACCTAAGAGACATTGGTATGGGGATGATGGATCTTAGAGAAAGAACACCAGTAGGTGAAACACCATCTGCTATTGTGACCGCAGCAGTGATTGGTGAGTTAAGAAAGAACCCTGAATTCTACAAGATATTCGCAGAAAACACTTATGACGAATTGATGGCAAAAATAGAACCATTCAAGCATACGGGTGCTGTTGAGCAAGATTTCGGATACCTATTACAACCGCAAGTACAAGAAGTTTGCAGACCTCTTTTGGTTGCAGTGACAAACGATGCACAGATAAATGGTATGCCTAGCGTACCTACTTTGGTGTAGGTGAGTTAGGTGATGTTAGAAGATGATTATACAGAAGATAAGTATAGTAATGATAGATATAGTGTAGATAGACTAGTAATACCTACATGGGGATTTATATTATTATTCTTAGGACCCTCTATACTTACTCTAGGATATCTATCGTATAATACAACATTGGATACCACCGCTACGGCTATCATAGCATTAGCAGTAATGAATGGTTCAATCAATTCCGTAATTGCTTGGATGACAATTAGATTAGACGGTCATTCAAATGACGCCATTGAACACATGGATGAAATAATGTTGGGCATGGAAAACCTAGATGACACAATGGAAGCAGCGAGTGAAATGGTGTCTAATTTCAACACAGACTTAGAAGAAGCAAAGTCAGTATTTGCTAAAGTAGGTGTGGATTTGACAGAATTAGATTTAGAACCACTAGCAGAAGTTGTGGAGAAACTAAAAGAAAACAAAGATGGTTTCACAGAAATACTTGATAACCTAAAAGAAATAGACGTCACACATTACATCAACCAAGCAAAGAGGATCGATTGGCAGGCTATGTTAGATTCTGCAGAAGAAATAATGGGATTCATTCAAGCAAGAAACGATGGTTCATTGAAAGTACCAAAGCCAGCAGTTAGTTCAGTTACATTACCAGAAATAGGAATAGAGTTTGAAGCAGATGATGACGATGCCGACTTCTTTGGCGGTAGTGTCAATACACCGTCTTTAACATTAACACCGCCAACTACTAGGTCACTAAACCTAACACCACCAAGAAAAAGAAATTAATTTATTTCTTCTAGTTCAAAGAACCGGACTCTAGTAAACGGTGCTTCACCTTGAGCACATTGTATTTTCTCTGCTGATAACTTAACAATTTGATTATCGTCTAAGAAAACAATACCGGAACAAGCATCTTTGACTAACTTAATCATATTATCAAGATCCGGCTTCTTTATTCGCCATTTTCTAGGAACAGGTGTCCTCTTACGTTCTTGGCTTTTTGGTAATTTAATTCCGAATTGTATTTGCATTCCTATTGGTCCAACCAGTACTCCTATACCAGCATCCAACATTGCAGCATCTGCAAAGTATTTTACAGACTGTTTACCCTCTCTACTTTTCTTAGGATCGTAGGCTCTAGCGAAACCACCGTGTGTACTAAACCGAGGTCTGCCTTGAGACACCGGCTCACCTGGAATCACTATCGTGAGTTCTTTCTTCATAGTACTAACTACAACTACTTAGTATTCAAGGTTGTGAAAGGCGTTAAAGTATTGTACCCTTTCCGAGAAGCATGGATGAGGGACAGGTGTATCACATCAAGTATGGAGCAAACGTCCCTATACAGAAGCGATTTGAGAGCATCGTTAGAATCATAGTTGATATGATAGAAGATGGAATGCGTGACCAAGCAGTCAGACAAAAAGCAATCTCAATTGTACAAGCAGCAAATGTTCGAGGACACGATGAAGTCGGAGAAATAAGAGCAATTGTAAAATGGGTACAGACTCATATGGTGTATCGCAAAGAACCAATTGGTATAGAGTACTTTCACACGGCAAGAAGGCTACTACGTGACATTGACAATGGAATGTCTGCCGGTGATTGTGACGACTTTGTTATATTAGGTGGTTCACTACTCGGTTCTCTAGGTTATCCTGTAGGTGCATTAATTGTTGACTCTTCAGGTGATGGTGTTTTCAACCATGTAATGTTGGTCACAAAAACATTCTCTCCAAACAGGGAGTTCGGTGACAACTGGATACCTTGTGAGTTAATTTATCCAGAATTCAAGTTAGGACAAAGTGTACCCATATCAAAAGTATATCCGTTGATGGCCGATGCAAAAACAATACGCTCACCGATTACACGTAATACAATTAGTGGACTAGGTAGTGCTAGTGTTGTTAGAACACTAAAGCCACAAGGAAGTAAGTTTGGAGATATGCTTTCAAAGCATCCGTTAGTCAAACTATTCAATAGGAAGTAATTTTATGCCAATACCAAAAGACAACTCTGCTTACAGGATACTACAAGCCCCTACTTACAATAGAATGAGTGGTTACTCCAACGTTGGTGACATATCATGGACAAGCAACGAATTTTGGGGAACCCTATTAAGCGGTGCCATAGTGGGAGTCATGACGGTGACACTGTTTAACCGCTACTACAAATGAGATGATCAACAATGCCAGCAATGAATATATCCCTACAACGAAGAATAGGTAAACTACCTAAAAGCCCAGATTACTTGGATAACATTAAACCAACAATATTTGAAAACAGTCACGCAGGATATGGTTCAAGAGTACCAACACCAACATCCAAAGGTTTCTTTGGAATAGGTAAGGCACACAAACAATCTCACGGTAATGAAATGGGTGATGGTATGTCAAGCGCATGGTACGGTAATGACGGAGTTCGTTCACTACCAGGCCCAGGAATATTTGGCATTGGTTCAGCACCTGGTGAAGAAACAATGATGATGACATCATCTATGGACAATAAACCAGCACACTGGGGAACACCAGGATTATTCGGCGTGCAGTCATTTGTTACTCAGAACTGGATACCACTAGCAGTAGTTGCTGGAGTAATGTATCATCTGAGAAAGTGATATGGAATGTTGAACGATAGAAATAGTTGGTTCTTAGTTGGCCTTGTTGGGTCAATCTTTGCGCTATCTATCATAGGAAGAGTGGAATAAATGGCTAAAAAAAACTACGGGCCCTATATGGCGGGTGGATTATTACTTGGCGGCCTATATCTTCTAACAAAGAACAGTAACTCACTCGGACCAACTAATGCAGCAAGACAATCAATCGCACAAGATCCATCTTACGCAGGTGTAACGCCAGGATTGTTTTACTACATATCAGAATCCACAGAATGGAATGAATACCAAATACTTCAACCAGCATTAGCACCAAACGTTCCCAAAATTAACCTTCCTTCAACAAATAACGCAACCGCGACGCATTTCATGTAAAGATGAA
>UEXM01003207.1_pt1 | contig 10691 bp, 5 predicted proteins | sample 1796661 | NCBI WGS metagenome assembly UEXM01 (sample SAMEA4772469, study PRJEB27181) | metagenome
GAATCCACCTTGCGCTGTTCCGCCACCACCGCGTCACGGCTAAAGCGGCTGGAAAAGATATCCGAGGCATAGCCCAGCAACGCGTTGAGGCTCTCTTCGCCCCCCAGGGTAGCGGAGGTTCCCACGCAGAGTAGCTTCTCCTGCGCCATACCCAATCGGGCACGCAGGCGACGAATCAACAGGGAGAGATCCGTCCCCTGGGCACCATCAAAGGTATGCAGCTCGTCCACCACCAGATAGCGCAGGGTATCCGGCCCATTGTGTGCCCACAGGGCCTGATCCTGCGGACGCATCAACAGGTAATCGAGCATCTTGTAGTTGGTGAGCAGCACATCGGGCGGGTTGTTGCGCAGGGTTTCCTTGTCCGTAATCACCTGATCCTTGCTCATGGCCTTGGAACCCTGACCATCGCCACCGACAAACAGGCCGACCCGCAGGCCTTTTAAGGCCGCTTGCTCATGAATCACCTCAGCAAACCGCTTGGCCTGATCCGAGGCCAGCGCATTCATGGGGTAAATGACAATGGCCTTGATGCCCTTGCCAGCTTCGCGCTGGCAGTGATCCAGAATGGGGTAGAGGAAACATTCGGTCTTACCAGAACCGGTGCCCGTTGCGACAAGCGTATTGGCCGCCTTGCGGTCCGACGCCAGCCGCTTCCAGGCCTGCTCCTGATGCGCATAAGGAGGAAAATCTGTATTGAAGCCGGTGAAGAAATCCCGGCCACTGGTCCCGGAAAGGAACGGCAGGCCCACTTGCACATAAGGCCCCTTGACGAAGGCCTCACCGTTCTGCTGCTCTTCCACCAGCCGGCGGAACTCACCCTTGAACGGCGCCGTTTCGGTTTCGTAACCGGTAACGATAAACTCTTTCAGCGCCGCAGCGACTTCACTGGCCAACAAGCCGGGAATCATAGTCCACCTTTATTATCATTACGTTCCACTCCGGCTCACACTTGCGTCGCAAACCTATGGCTATTCCTTTGAACCCCGTAGAGCACACTATTGCTTCAGCACACTCTCAACAGTCTCACCGCGCCACCCCACAGAAGCCAGAATCTGAAGTTCATTTTCATCATCGACGATGGCGTATTTTTGTCCAGGCCAAGAAAGATGTGGGGTAATGACAATCTCTCCTTTGGCATTCTGAATATCACCGTCAACTTCAGGCAAAGCCCGGGCAGTGCGCATGATTTTTCGGGTAACACCGTCGTAAGCAGTATCAATCAACGCCAGAACCTCACCCCAATCTGATAGATCATCAAGCAACCCTTGATCTCGCCTTAGCTTGAGAATCGTTTCCATGTCTCCGCGGGAAACCTCCATGGAATCGTGCATGGCCTGCTTGCGATGGCAATCAATACATAGTGCCACCAGATTGCTGGGTACATTGTTATGCTTGTTGCCATCATCATGGTGCGTATGGAGCAAATTCCTGGCGTCGCTCAGATCAACCCGACACTCCTCGCAAGTCCAGTTCTTGCTGGCGCGGAAGTTTTTGGAAACCTCCGCCCAATCATCCGAATAGGCGCCCTTGCGGTTAGTATTTCGCTTGGGTAGATAACGGAATTTCGTGCTATAGGTTTTGAAGAAGGAGTCCAGAGTAAAGCCTTTGTAGATTCCCACACGAGAGCCAGGCTCGCTCTGGTAACCCTGATAGTTGAGGTAACTGAGGCAATTTTTGCATACCCTTAACTGAGCTTCGCCCTCAACATAACCTGAATATGGGTCCTGACCAGAGACCTTGAATATCCCGCTCAACTCATTGGTGATCACATAGCGCTCAAACCGCCCCTTCCCACGCATATCATTCAGGGTTCGACAATCAGCCACGTGAAATTTTCTGCCCTTCTCAGGATCGGCAAGCACATCAGAGATCGACCTGCCCTGATCCGGTATGTAGAGCAGAATCTGCCTGCCCTTGTAGGAAAGCAGTCCGCCAGTGGTTTCCAGATCATCGAGTTTGATCTCGATGCCTCGCTCCAACTGGTCATCAATCTCGAGATCCTGGGAGTTTACGATATCAAAAGTGAAGTCCCGCTCTTTGGCACCCATCTGTTTCACAGACTGCCAGAGTGAAACAAAATCCGTGCGGATCTTCATTGCACGGTCTCCAGGATCGTCTTGATCTTGATTTCCGCATTGGTAATCACCCGGAAGGTAACGCGCCGGCTGGCACGTCCATCTTCTTTGCCCTTATCATTTTCAATCGGCCGTGAGGAAGAAAACCCGACTGCTGCCACATGCCCCTTGAGCCATTTCTGGTACGGCGCCACCGCGTCAAGGCCATAGACATATTCAAGTACATTCCGGGTTCGGCCCTGCGAGAGCTGCATATTCAGGAAATACGCTTCAGACGGACTAACATGACGATTCCATACGCTGCTGGTATGCCCCTCAATCCGCATTTCATTGATATCTTCGGTATAACCATCCAGCACCTGGATATAGCGCGGGAAGAAATCCGAGAGCAGTTTTCTGTAACGCCAGTTAATCGCTTCCTTACCCTGCTCGAAGAGAATGTCAGGGGAATTAAAAGTAAACGTCAGCGTGTCACGGTCAATATGCGCATTCCAGGGATCAAGGTCCTTTTCGAATTCCTCCATCAAGGCCTCATAGATAGCCACCTGCGTTTCCTGGTAGGCCACAGCTATGTCTTTTACCTTGCGCTGCTCTTCCAGGGTGTTCCTCATCAGCGCAATGGCAATAAAAAGGAACACCACCATCAGACCCGCCATCAAGTCAGAAACCGACAGCCAGTGGTGCTCTTCCTGTTCTGCAGCCCGGGCATTGAACAAATCAGACATGGTTCATACCTCAAGCATTGGTGATCGCGCGCATTTCACGAACCAGCTTCTGGTAGTCCGCTGTGAACTGACCAGAAATCTGCCCCAATGCACGACCCATTTCCGACATCACGGTGCTGAGTTCTTTCTCCAATGATGAGTCGATCATGCCGACCTGTTTGGTTACCGCATCCTTGGTATCTGACAAGGCATCCTCTACCGACTTACGCAAGCCGGTAAAGACCCGTTGCGCCTCGTCACTCTGTTTCTCTGCCATCCGCTCAAGACTTGCCTGGAACTCCCTTTGGACATTACCCAGCTCACTGGTCAGCTTCTGTCCCGCATCCTTGAACTGCTTGCCTAGTTCACCATTCTGTGAAGATATCTCAGCCATCAAGTTACGGAAGTTACTGTTCAGCTCGGAAACAAGGTCAGAGAACTGTTGTTTGACCTCTTCGCTGTTCTTGGCAATCACATCAGAACTACCCTGCAGCGACTGGTTCACTCGTGCACTGTTATCCACGAATTCCTGAGCTCCCTGCACAATGGCCGTCTGCAGCTTCTCGCCAGCTTCCTGCATACCGCTGGAGATCTGAGTGGAGGCATCCGTCACGCCCTTCAGGGTGGCATCGATCTGCTCCTGAATCTGCGGCACCGCCTCAACCGCCCTGTCGCGGACCTGGGCAAACGCCTCAAGATGACGATCCAGCTCTTCCACCTGGTGCTGGTTTACCTTGAGTACAGTACGCAACATTGCCATGGATTCCGGAATCTTCTGGGCATCTTCGCTGATTGAGGTAACGGCGGATTCAGTCTGACCTATTGCCGTCACTCCCAAGGCGTACTGCTCCACCATGTGCGCGATCTGTTCCTTGTACTTCTCCTGCCACTCCACCAGCTTGAACACGGCTTCATTCAGCTGCTTGAAGTTCTCGCCAAACTGCTCGGTCAGGTTATTGTTGAAATCCACAATGACCTGCTTTAAAGCCTCAATCACCTGCTCCGTGGCAGACTTGGACAGCATGTCGGCGAAGTCCTGCAGCTTGATCCACAAACGTGACTCGAATTCGTCAAAGGATTTCTGGTGTAGCTTGAAATTGTCGTTGGTGTCAGAGCGAAGCAGTTTCATTTGCCCGGTGAGCGATGACTCGTCACCACTACCAATGGCTTCTTTCAGGGACACAATACCGTCACGCTGATCCTTCATGACGCCATACAGCTCAGCGATACCGATACTGTCTTCATCAATGACAGAATCATCCTTCACGCTTAGCCAGCCGATGGTAATCAGCACCTTGTAAATTAGTGCCAGCAGCATACCCACCAGGCTAGTCAGGAAGGCGGTCTTCATCCCGGCAAGGAGTGATTCGATACTGCCGTCGATGTTTTTCACATCGAAGTCCAGCAGCCCAGCCACAATCCCGGTGAAGGTACCCAGAATACCCAACGTGGTCAGCAGCGTGGGCGCATACTGGGTAAACCCGTGATGCTGGTTACCCCGCTTCCACACGACCGCCATGCCAAAGACGACCGCCAATACAGCGATAAAAATTTCGGTAAGCAACCCTGCCCCGATGGACGTAATTGCAAGCTCAATTGGAGAAGAAAACATGAAGCCCCACCCTCATAAAAAATATTCAAATCAGCGCAATCATAAAATCACAGAATACTGCGCAACTCTTCTGAAACTTCTTGTAGCTTGACACCACCCTCCTCAAGGTTTCTCGCATCCCTGATTCGAACCCTGCGCATTTCGCTAATCTCCCGGAGCAAGGTGCCGAATTTTCCTTCAATGTATTCATTGCCCGACTTTTGCATCTGTTCAACAACATTAGCTCCAGCATTCTGAAATTCATCACTGATCTTTCGGCGACCATCAGCAAGATCTTTATTTCTCTTTTCTTCCTGAATAATATCGTAAACTTCCAGAAAGACAGGAAGAGCAGCAAGAACCGGCCCCAAAACCTTTGTCACATTGCCGATGTTCTTTGCGATATTGACTGCCTGCCAGGGCTGAAACTTGACACCCATAGCTTTACCAACACTTAATACTGCCTGGTGAACAGAACTACCAGAAGCACCACTGGAAGACAGCAGCCCCGACCCTGCCTTGGCACCAGAAGACATTGCAGCAATGCTGTTACTCCCTTTTCCGAACAGCTCCGAAAGCTTGTTGGCAACGGCATGATCATCTTCTTCCGTGATGGATATATTGCCATCAACATGTGCTTTCTCAGCTCTATCGTAAAAGTCAGAAAAATAACGCTTTGCCAGGCTACTTTCATAAAGCTCTTCCAGCTCCGCGTCGAGCTCCTTATCAAGCGCAGCAAACCGATCAGTAAGAGAATTAAAAGACTGACTGGCACTATTGTTCAAACTTTCAGATGCTTGCTCCACATCGCTCTTCAGTGACTCCGACGCCCCGACGAGTGCAGCGCACTCACTCCCAAGGCCACGAGAAAGAGCGCGAACGTTGGAGATCTCTTCATCAAGGCATGACTGCGCATCACGCTTTACACGCTCAACAGCCTTCTCAACACGTTGTAGTAGCTGCTGCTCGTCCTTTGTTGTTCCCTCAGCACGACTGGCTAAGTCTTCCTCGATATTGGTAGCAACAATCTGACCGACTGCTTCAATGCCAGCCAATGACTGGTTCTTTTCAATTAAGCCTTCCAATTTATCGACGAGATCATCCATGTGCCCGAATTCATGAAAGTCAGGATCTTCATCCAGGGCATTCCCCGACGACACAAAAGAAACTGGCATACCTCTAAGGGTATCTGCACCAATGTCATTGTTCAGGCTGCCCATGTAGGTATTACAGAGATCCGCATACTCACCATCTTCAGAATACATCTTGTTAACCACAAGCAGCATCTTACTCTTGTAGTTGTAGTCAATAGCCAGCCTCTTGAAGTCTTCGATTAAAACATTGTCGAAAAGTGAATAAGTGACCACATAAACCAACAAATCAGCCTGCTTGATTTTTTTGTGGGTTATCGCATCATGATCAGTCCGGCCCGCTGAAATTCCCGGGGTGTCAGTCAGTGTTACGGATCGCCACTGGTAATCCTCTGTTTTGTCTGTTGCGATATCTGAGTCAATCCGGATACCTGAATTTCCTGTTAAAGCAGAAATAATTGACGATTTCCCGGAACTGTACTGACCAACAAACACAACTCTGAGAGCGGAATCTCCTTTCTTTTCTTCAAGGGCATCTGCCATGACACTTCCAAGACCGGCATATGCCGGGTACTGGACGGTCAAATCCATCGCTTTATCCTTGAGAAAGTTGATTCTTTCGATCTTCTCTGAAAAATTCACAGCAGGCCTCCCGCCTTATTATTGATAATAATCTCTTCCCGAATCGCATCCCGCGCCCGAGAAACCCCCTTTTCACTAGCCTGAAGGCTTGTGGAAATTGAAATCGACTTTCCCGGATCCCTTATTACGGTTGGACAGGAACTTGAATCGAGACTTCCCAGAAGTGACTCGTCACGAGCGAACTCGATGATTCGTATAGCAAACTGCACATTCAGCTTTTCAATAGCTGCATCCAGTGAGGCTATATATGGATATAGAATCTCTGAAGACGAGCGATATTGTTGAGCAATACCGCCAAGAACAGACTCAACTCCTGCACTCAGCTTCGAATTAAACTCATTGAAGACAGCCTCCGAATGTTTCTCATAGCCTTCTTTCATTGACTCGAGACTTTTATCCACCTGTTCCTTCATGTGCGCTACCGCCTTGCGCTTCTTCTCCTCCTTGGACGTCATGAAACCTGACACGACACCAATAAAGGCCCCCACGCCAAGCACTGCCCAGCCAATGGGGTTGGACCCCAGAACCGCAAGAGCAATACCCGCCCCCGTAGAGATGAGTGTGCCAATCACTGATGCTATTCTCTTGGTATTCAGTGTGCTGTAGTCGTCGAACCCGCCCCCGCCATCGAAGTCGGCCTTGATAACGATGTCATCCATGGCATCCTGAACATAGGACCTTACTTCCTCCTCTGTCTTCTTCAGCAGATACGCCAAATCCTCCCCCACCTCTCCTTCAATTCGCTTGCATTCATCCTGCCAATATTCCTCAATTTTTCTCTTTTTCATCTTGTAGTTGTCAGAGGCAAAATCCAGTGCGTTGCTTTTCTCTTGCCTTATTCGAGAATCAAGAGCACGAAGAAAAGCTTCTCTATTTCGCACTACCCGATCGTTTACCTTTCTCACAAGCGAAGCGATTTTATTATCAATCTCATCAGCCATCTCCAGTGACTGAGCCCTGGTCTCTGAAATTCCCTGATGCATGGCACTCAAGCGAACCACTGTCCCATCAAGCAATGTCTGGGACTTTCTTAGCTGGCCGAGCTCCAGGACATTCTCCCGAATCTCGTTAAAAAATTCGTTCATCCTGGACCCTGCACTCAGAGCCTCATGATCTTTCTGATAACGCTCTTCACCGGCCATTTTTGCCGCCATGAGATGTACGGGAATGATCGTTACTGATCCGCCTTCGTAGTATTCCTTTACTCCACGCTCAATCCGGTTAATAATCCCCGCCAGATTCTGCTCATCGTCGCGTCGATACCAGTGAAGCGGATCTTTCACAAACCGCTTAAGCTTCGGAGGCGGCGATTTCAGATTTTCCTTGCAGTTAAGAAGCACAAATACTGGCTTGTTGCTGTCCCTGATTTTTGACAGGAACTTGAATTCTACTTCCTGAACGGAGTCATTGGTCACCACATAACAAATCACATCGGCGGTATCGACCACACTCAATGCGATCTCTTCATCGTCACGACCACCGGCTTCCGCCGCACCAATTCCCGGAGTATCAATAATCCTGAGGTTTTCCCATTCATAAACGCGGTTATAGCGGGTGGTTCTTTCCGACCCCACTCCAATAAAGTCCGCACCTTCACCCGTCATCACATAGTGAAGAGTGCTTTTTCCGGCCTTGGTTCTTCCCATGAGCGCGATGGTAAATGCGTTTTTTGCACGACGCTTCTTGTCGACAACAGTCTGTATTTCCTGCATCGAATTCCTGGCTTGCACATCCAGACTAACCACCAGGCCTTTCATGAATTCAAAAAAGTTATTTTCGTCTTCCGACGAGTTTTCATCAGAAGGCTTTACATCCTTCAAATGTAGCCGCAAGTTTTTTCTTGTCTTGTCCAGCGTCGAGAAGCAGGATTCAAGCTGCCCTTCCACAAGGCGACAATCCACCTCGGCAATTTCATTGGTTTTCTTGATCGCAGCAGAATATTCAGGTCCGGTCAGTTCATTTTCACGGATTCTTGACGACAAATACTCTCGTTTTGCTCCACTGGCAAAAAAGCGGCGAACCTTCAAGCTAAGCGCACCAAAGCTATCTACTTGATAGTCATCGCTGACCCTCTCTTCACGGGCCTTTTCTGCCTGACCGATAATCTCCTTGATTGCCGCCTGTATCCTAGAGGTGTCAATGCCTGTCTCTTTGCAAAGCCGCTGCACGGCTTTCTTTTCTTCTTTGGCAAAGTGACAGTTAAATCCAATGATGGCAGCCGAATTCTGGACTAGAAGCTCTTGATCCTCTTCACTGAGGTTTCTCAGATTCTCAAGAAGCTCTGGATAATGCGCATCCCCTTGTCCCTCAAGCACCGAAAAAATCGTTTTCTGGCTATCCTCAAGCCCATGCGTCTCAATGAAATCACGTAATATCGTGATTTGGTCACCATGAATATGTTCATCTGCAATAATCAGATGCGCCATGAATTCAGCAATTGCTTCCTTACTCACTTTTCTCTCCATTGTTTTGGTTATTTTCAAAAATCTCCCACGCCACCCGGTAATCTTCTTCCCGATCCGGTTTGAAGAAGGGCGCCTGGTATTCGATGGTGCGTTCTGTTGGGCCGCCGGGAGAGCCTTCAGCCGGTGGGAGGGTGTCATCCATGAAGGTTTTGGTGACGGTGCCTTCTGTGAGGTGCTGGATGTCTTCCCAGCCGAGGGCGATGCCGGTTTCGGTGCGGTCGGGGGTGTGGAGGGCATAGTGAGTGCCTTCCTTGAGTTCCTTGTTGCTGGCCTTGCGGGGCAGGCCGACGCCGACCAGGCCCTTGCTGGGGGTGAAGACGATGCGACCGCTCTGGTCGTAGTAGGTTTCCGCTTCGTACTGGCGCATAACGGGGAACTGCACGCGGTAAATGGTGAGCAGCTCTTCCAGCGTGAGGCCGAGGGCTTGGGCGACGAGGACGTCGATTTCTACCAGAGCCTGACGGCGGGCGTAGTCGCTACGCAGGGCGTTGTTGCGTTGCCAGTCTGGAGTGAGATTGGCGAAGAAATCCTGTGGCAGCGCGGCGATAGGTTCGCGGGTGGCCCAGTGTTGTTGGTGGAAGGTGTCTTGCCAGTTGGATTGCCAGAGGTCGGCGTAGTGGTTGGTTAGGCAGTACAGAGCTAATAATCGAGCCACAAGGCCGGGGGTTAAGTTTATCAGTGGCATCGACTTCCAGGTCATCATCAGGTTACTTCTACCCGTTGATTTTAGGTGAAAATCTCCAATTAGAGAGACTGATATGGCTACTTGCCGTAACAGAACTGCCTTAGAGTGAAATGCTGTGCTCTGGACTCCATTAATGTGAGCAACCCCCGGCGGTAGTATTGTTGTAATCAAAGTTCGCTCTCCCGATTGTGACAACATCGCCCTGTAGGCCAATCGATAAAAGTCAGTTACCAGCCGCTCCCGACACTCACCTTCTTCCACCCAAGGCACGCGCGGGGTGCGGTCACGATAAGTGGCATAATCGCAGGCAGGGATGTAGTTGGTACGTGGAAGATAGTCATTCGGCAGAGTTTCAAGGTCCAGCTTTTCGTAATCTTTGTTGCTTTTGCATCCCGAGCGTGGGTTTTTGAAGAACGGGCTGCCAACAAAGAAATGGGGCCCAGAAATTATCGTTGTCTCAATTGAAGTCGGGAACTGGGTCGAACGTTTTATCGTTCCATCTTTTTGCGCAGCAGTTTCATCAAACAAATAAGACAGTAAATATTGGTCATCTGGAACTAACTCAACTCTTCGCGATTCCGCAGCGAACTTATCCAGCACCGCCATCAACTGCCGGGCGTGCAGGGCTGGCAGGCGGGCTTCCAGTGCAGCGGTACCTGCTTCGTCGTAGAGCTGGGCAAACAGAGCCAGTTCGTGCTGGCTAACTTCGATAATGCGATCTCGGTGGCCATCGAAGTTCCACTTCACTTTCACACGACCATCTGGCAGCTCCAATTCCTCCTTGATGCCGGGCACCTGCCCTTTTCCATCATGTGCGAACGATAGATCAATGGTGCTCGGAACAAAAAGGTTTGAGACATGCTTGAATTCAGGCTCACCGAGCGGGCCATGGATGTTGATGCTAAATAGCGTCTGGTTATGCACCTCGGCAAACAACTTTGTTTCGTTTATAAACTGGAAATGCGCACGTAACCGCGAATAAACCTCTCGCCGAAACGCCCCACCCTTGGGGTCGTCATAAATCCCTTCCGGGTGTAAAAATCCGCTCACGCCCTGCTCGTTCCCGTTGGCCCAAGCCACTGGCAAAAAGCACTTATATAGGTTGGCCTTCTGACCAGCCAACTGAGGGTAGTTCTGGGTGGCATTCAAAAATGCCTGTGAGCCTTCCGCTTCAGCCAGCTCGGAAAACCAAGCATCTTCCAACTGGGGGCTGCGCTCAAAGGCAGCTTCCCGCTCATCTGTCAGTTGCTTGGCACTAAGCTTGTGCAACACAAACGCCGGATTGTAATCGCCCATTACGCCACCTTCCTGCCATTCCACCTTGCGCCAGGGCGGGTTCCCCAGGGTGATATCGAAGCCGCCGCGTTTGGCGAACAGGTCAGCGAAAGCCAGTTCCCAGTGGAAGAAGCGAAACTGGTCGCCCAGTTCATTGGCC
>UEXM01003209.1_pt1 | contig 10684 bp, 4 predicted proteins | sample 1796661 | NCBI WGS metagenome assembly UEXM01 (sample SAMEA4772469, study PRJEB27181) | metagenome
AACGGCTGGGGGGAAGGTATCGCAACTGGAACTCAGACAGCAATAAGTAATCTTCGCATATGGTCACATGATAACTTTGGTGAAGACCTTATATTTAACGAGCGTAATGGTCAGGTATTTTACTGGGACAAAACAACTGGGGTTAGTACACGCGGTGTAGAACTCTCCACGCTATCAGGTACTCCAACATCTGTACCCCAGAAAGCAGCGCAAATACTTCTATCGGATCGTGACAGGCATGTGATTGCATTTGGCTGCGATGGATTGGGTGCTTCGCCCTCAACAGCTAAAGGAGATGGCTCACAGGATCCGATGTTAATTAGGTTCTCCAGCCAAGCTAATCCAATTGATTGGTATCCAACTGAAACAAACAGTGCCGATTCTTTAAGAATCGATTCGGGGTCAAAGATTGTTCAAGCTGTAGAAACAAGGCAGCAAATCCTTGTCTTTACAGATGTTGCCATCTACGCAATGCAGTTTGTTGGGCCACCATTTACCTTTGGTATCAACCTTATTTCTAGCAACATAAGTATTGCCAGCCCTAAAGCCGCTGTCGCAGTAGATGATGCCGTCTTTTGGATGGGTTCAGCAGAGTTCTATAGCTATACAGGTGCAGTACAGCGTATTCCTTGCACGGTTCGTGACCATGTATTTAATGACTTTAATACAGGGCAGTCTGATAAGGTTGTGTCGGGGTCCAACATTTCTTTTGGAGAGGTTTGGTGGTTTTACCCTTCCGCGGATTCTACGGAAAACGACAGTTACGTTGTTTACAACTACTTTGAAAAACTGTGGTACGTTGGAAAACTATCTAGAACCGCTTGGTTAGATCGTGGAATATCTGCACTTCCTCTTGGTACGGGGAGTAACAATTATCTTTACAATCACGAGGTTGGGTCAGTTTATACAGACGAGACTCAGAACACCGCGTCGTTTATTGAGTCTGGAGATCTTGGGATTTCAGACGGCAATCAGTTTTCCTTTGTAAGTAGGGTCTTACCTGATTTAAATTTCAGAGAAACTACTAACAACGACACTACTGTGGATTTTATACTAAGCGCAAAAAATGCGCCGGGATTACCCGCGCAAACCACTAATACCAACACTCTTACTAAGACGGAAAGTGTCCCCGTAGATAAATATACAAGTCAGTATCAGACCAGACTGAGAGGTCGTAGTTTTAGATTTAAGGTCCAGTCTACGGATGACGAAGTTTTATGGCGGTTAGGTATTCCTCGCGTTGACATAAGACCGGATGGGAGAAGATAATGTCCATTGCACCCATTCCGTTTTTTCCCGTTCCCCCACCGGAATATACTCAACAATATATGTCGGAAGTTGTCAGGTCGTTTTCTGTGTTTGCGACTCAGATTACAAACCCGGCTATAGCAAAGCCTATCTTGATTGAGATACCTTCGTCTGCACAAGCTTCAGACGAAGTTGGCACTATATACGAGAGTAATACGGTGCTTAGGTTAAAGTCGGCTACTGCGGCAAACAACACGGTGGGTATGCCGTTGCCTACATATACAGTCTCGACATTACCTACTGTGGAGACGGGCACATTAATATATGTTTCAAACGGTGCGGCGGGTAGTCCGGTTGTTGCGTTTGGCGATGGATCAAATTGGCTAAGGGTGGATACACGTGCCGCGGTAAGTTCTTCATAGAAACTATTACAAACTTCTGGTACAGTGTCCTAAAATACGGTGATGACAATGATGCAAATGCCTTTTCAACAAAACATCTCACCTTTAATGGGCCGTCCGCCTATGCAGGTAGGAATAGGAGGCTTGGGGGGAGGCTTGGATGACCGTGTGTTTGCTCCTCTCAAAAATATGTTGAGTCAGCATCTCACTCAAAGCGTTGTGCAAGAGAAGGTCGAACCGTTTGTCGAAGAAGTTAGGGATATGGCGGAAGAGCGTTTTGACTTAGGGTCAACGCAAATGTCGATGCGTCCGTCTGGGGGCACCTCTCCTTTTGGAGACAAGATTCTTGGCGGAAATCAATTGCTTGGTTTTAGAGGACAAGAGGGCTTCGCGGACGGCGGACCAGTGGCCGCGGGCCTCGGTTCTTTTCTTGCATCTAACATAGATGAGTTTGGCCGCAACGGCGATACAGAGGTTATTCACGCTACTAAGTCTGAGGTGGTTTTGCCCAAGGGCATGGTAGACAATCCTGAAGTTCGTCAGACGGTGCGGGATTTGTTTGAGCAGACGGGCCGTGACATGCAAGAGTACACGGTTGGCAGTGGTGAGATGAACGTCAATCCGATGACGGGGTATGAAGAAGCCTTTGATTTGATTGGCGGAATTAAAGATATCTTTAAAAAGGCCGCTCCTGTTCTGTTGCCGATAGCGACTACCTTCTTATTTCCGGGCATGAGCCCGTTTTTGTCGGGTGCTTTGGCAGGCGGCGTTGGTTCGTTAATTCAAGGCGGTAGCATAGAGGACGCGTTTAAGGCTGGAATACAGGGTGGATTAACATCTGCGGCGACAAAAACACTTATGTCCGGAGGTGACTTATCCGCAGGGTTTAAGGGTGATCCAAACTATAAACCGTTTCAATTAAGACGGTTTGGAGAAGCTGCGCCGACAACGCCTGTGACCTTAGAAAGCAAAACACAACAGTTTCTTCAAGATCCGGGGCCCGCCGTCAGTTCTGGTTATGACAAAGCGAAGGGTTTGTTTATGAATCCAAAGTTGACCGCAGATGAAGTGGCTCAACAAGCAGGCTTTGAATCTTTAGCCGCCGCTCCCCAAGCATCACGAGCCGTCCTTACGCAAGCAGCCGTTAATTCTGGCGGCGTAAACACGGGCAGAGCCATAGCAGGCGGTCTGGGAGCCTTGGCAATTGCTGGTGGGTTTGACGAAGTTGAAGCGGATGATGTGACAGATCCGTATCCATATTCTAGCCGCGAGCTTGTAGAAATGTATCCTGAACGTTATTTGACGAGTCCATATATTGCACCACTTAAACGCAAAAGAGAGGAAGAAGTTCGTCCCTTGTTTAAGGCCAAAGGTGGTGAGATGGATTTAAAAAATGATCCGCGGATGCAGAAAGATCGCATGACATTCCCGCGTCGCCAAGGATATATCGCGGGCCCCGGCACAGAGACTTCTGACGACATTCCAGCAATGCTGTCGGACGGCGAGTTTGTTATGACTGCACGTGCCGTGCGCGGAGCGGGAGACGGTAGCCGTAAGAACGGTGTTAAAAAAATGTATGATATAATGAGAGCTTTTGAAGGCGGGGTGGTTTCCTAATGGCTACGCAAACACAAACAGTAATTAACAAGCAAGATCCTGAAATAGAAGCCTACCGCCTTGGTTTACTTGGCGATACTCAGGGGTTGGTGCGGGATCAGATTTTTGGTCAAAACGTTCAAAACCTTCGGGACCAAGGTTTAGATGACGCGGCTATTGCAGAACGCTTAGGACGAGACGTTGCGGATGTTGGAAATATTTCCCAAGACCAATTGTTTGGTCCTCCAGAGTATGAAACCGCTGTAATTTCCACCGGAGAACAGGAGGCTATTGATTTAGCGTCTGAGGGTATTGGCGGTTATCAAGAGTATTTAGATCAATCTGCGGAATATTTGAAAGACGCTAGTTCAACACTACAAGCCCCTGCGGCACAGTTTGATCCTTCTGGTATTGGCGCATTTATGAATCCTTATGAGGATGCCGCTGTAGCACAAGCTCTACAAGACGTTGCGAGAGCGGGCGAACGTCAGCGCGTGGACTTGGGCGCAAGAGAAGCTATGGCAGGAGGCTTTGGCCGCGCAAGAGGCGGAGTAGAGCAAGCCCTGTTATCCGAAAAGATTATGGATCAACAAGCGCGGACCGCGTCTCAGATGCGTCAAGCAGGGTATGAAAGCGCGGCGCAACGAGCGCAGCAAGCCTTTGAGCAACAGCAGGGGCGTGCACAACAAGGCGCAATGGGTCTTGGAAATCTTGCCATGAACTACAGTAACTTAGGTCAAATGGGAAGCGCGTTGACCGCCGCGGACATTGACAGATTAATGACCACTGGTGGTTTAGAGCGCGGGATTGATCAAGCGGGAATAGATGCTTTGCGAATGACTAACTTGCAAAATTATTCGCAGCCGTTCCAACAATATGGTTTCTTGTCTGATATTTATAGCGGAGTGCCTACGGGTTCATCTACAATGCAGGTTTCTTCTATGCCTTCAGCTAATCCGTTCCAAACAGCGGTTGGTTTGGGTATAGGGGCCTATGGCGCGGCCAGTGGCGCAAAACAAGCGGGGATTTTTTAAATGAACGAAGGTTTTAGATCACTGCCTGAAGATGTGCAGAAAAAGATATTAGGCAAAGCGATGGGCGGCGTAATGGATCGGCCTTTGTTTCGTCAGATGGGCGGTCCAGCGCAGCCTATGCCGCAAGACATGATGCAGCAACCTATGATGCCGCCTGCGGAACCAACGGCCCAAGCTGAAATGCAGGGGCAGGCTGTTGGGGAAGAAGTAGCGGCTCGCACAATGGGTAACATAGATGCGGCTACTGATGTTAAATCTGCGATTGACGCGCTTCGGGGCAATGCGGCTCCCATAGAAGCGCGGTATCAGGAGCTTGCTAACTTTGTTGGAGAACGGGACGCGGCCCAAACACCAGAGTCCGTTTTGGCTTTGACCCAGCCTGCCATTATGATGACAGAGCAGGGGGCGATGGATAGCGGCATTGGCGAGTTGATGCAGAAGGTTGCGGGCGACACGCAAATGGACCAAGGCATGGACCAAGGGTTAGGCGGCTTAATGATGCAGGGGGCGGGAAACACACCACCCCAAAATTTTAGGCAGGGTGGGCCCGTAGAGGTCCGTCACTTTAGAGAAGGAACTCCTCCTACCGGAAACAGAAGTGTTCCTAAGCGAGCAAGAGAAATGCTCCCGCAATTCCAGCCTCTGTTTGAAGAAATTACAGGAACAGCGGAGGAGCGGGCAGCGCAATTAGAACGAGATCGTCAAAGCGCCCGATCCGATGCTATGTTTAACCTTGCCAACTTTGGGTTGGCCTTTGCGGGAGAGACGCAAGGTAACACAATTGCGGAAAGATTAGCTAATGCGGCAACACGTTCCAACGTTGTCGGAGGTTTTCAACAGGCGGGTAAAGATGTTTTAGCCGCTAAGAAAGCGCAAGAGGCCCAAGATCTTCAAACGCGGACCGCGGCTTTACAAACATCAATTGGTCAAGCTCAAACGGAACAAGCTCAAGAAGCGGCCTCTGCTCAAGCATTAGCTGTGGCGGAAGCTAAGAAAAAACCTCAAAAAAGGGAGTTTGAAGATTTTTATACCGTTGACAAAGACGGGCTTCCAAAACTTTTGGGTTCAGTAGATCTTTTTTCTCCAGATTATGCTGCAAAAGTAAGGGCATTAGCAAATGCAGCGGTGGCCGATGGACAAGAGTTTTACAATGCAAAAACCATTGCACCTTTTATTGAAAAACAGGCGTTAATTTTAAAACAAGGTGTAACTGGTGAAGACACTGAGTTTGTTACAGTTCAAAACGCGTTTACCGTTACAAATCCGGACGGAACCTCAAAAACCTTGTCTCCGGGGCAAAATCTGTATTTAACAAAATCTCAGTTGTCAAAACACCGCGATAAAGTGCAACCTTATATAGACGCCACTGAATTAGTGACTTTGTATTCTATTGACGGCAAAGACGTCAAAACCTTTTCAAAGGGCGCTCCGAAAGTTCAAGAGTTGATTGGATCAGAAAGTTGGTCAACGGATGGAACGGCTTATCGTAATGCCATACAGGAAGAAAAAGAACTTAGAATTTTGGCCGAAACAGTTAAAAAGCGTGACAACATTGTTATCAGACAAAATGCGCAAGGTCAGCTTGTTGTGTTCGATACAACTCAACTCGCGGCAGGAAATACTGAGCCTTTAGCCACGTTGGGTGATCCTGAAGTTCCAGATGCAGACTACAAAATCTTCTCTTACGTTGACGAATCTGGAACACAACAGTCTGTGCTAAGTGATCTTAACTCAAAATCGGGTAAAAAATTACTGGAAAAAGTAAACAACGCACTAGAAAACGGTCGTACTGGAAAACTTCAAAACATAAGCACAGAAAGCGTAACTCCGAAAGGTTATTTAATACCAGAGAAGGGTGTCTTTACTAGCTACGATGGCGGAAAGACGTATGTAGATCAAGAAGGTGTATCTCAAACGGTGCCCGGTGGAGCAATGCCGATTAGTGATACCGTTGCATATCAAATAAACAAAACTGAACGGATGCGAGCCTCTGCAATAAAAGCTTTAGAAGAAATGGATTTATCCATTATTAAAAATTTTGAAGGCACCCCAGAAGAAAGAGCTTTAGTTAAAAACGCGTATGAGTCTGCAAGGACGGGTACAGGTTTCTGGAGCAAAGTTTACGCAGGAATTGATGCAGTAGTTGGTGGAATTACAGGGGCAGACCTTGCTATAGAAACTCAAGATGCTCGTCAGTTTGTTCGTATGATTCGCGTTCTTGGTAGATCTGCACTTGCAGCTTCTCCAAGATATGCGGTTGCGGATCTTGCAACTACAGAACAATTGTTTCCAAACGAACAGACGTTGCTTGCAAACCCTGAAACAGAAGCTCGTAAACTTCTTCTTCTTCGCAAAGAAATTACTTTTGAAAAGGAACGTATTTTAACCAAAATAGCCAGTGGTGATCCGATAGAATCTTCTGAAATGACGCGTCTTAACCAAAAGCTCTTTGAAATAGATCGTTTGAACGATTTATTAGGGCCCGCTGAAACTATCTTTGCTAACACCAGCGGAGATTCTTTTGAGGCGGGAAAAGATATTTTGCAGAAATCTTTGGATGCTGCAAAAGAAAAACAAAAGAAAACGGGGCCTTCGGGAAATTGATATGGCGGAAGAACAACCAAAACTAATTTTTTCTCAAGACGATCTTACTTCTTTGTTTCAAACTTATGGGATGGGCGACGAAGACGTACCAGAAGCCACCGTTGAGGCGCGTGTTGCCAAAGGTATGATAGATACTTTTAATAGTGGCTTCGGTACAGAAATGACTTACGAACAGTATCGTAACGCAGGCGTACCAGACCGGGAAATAATTCAACTTTTGTCTGAGGATCTGGACGGGAATCCCATTCAAACCGGAACATTTTTGCAAGGAATGAAGAGAGAGGCCATTCCTACTGCGGTATCCGTACCGACTTTTATGGGCGGTTTTTCGTTAGGGCAAACGCTTGTTTCAGGCGTTCCCCCGACCTCCCCCGTCACCGCTGCGGTTCGCATAGGAGTTCCCTTAGTTTTAGGCAGTATAACAGGCATGGCAGGTTATATGATTGGTGATGAAGTTGCTGAAAAAGTTACCGATGAACCAATTATTTACCCTTTTCATCGTGAAAAATACGAAGCGGGCAGAACAGGTACTGGTGTTTTAGCATTTGGCGCAATGCCCTTTATGCTCCCAAAACAACTTAATTTTGGAGTTGAACTTGCCAGAAAAACGCTTGGGGGTCAAAAATCTATTTCAACTAGCGCCGTAGATTTTTTAGAAAAATCTGTAGGCAGAATGGGGGGCACCGCAAGAGCCGCCCCTTTTACATTTGGCGCTTTTGAAGGAATTGCTGGAGCAGGTTCCGTAGCAGGAGCTTACGGCGCAGAAAAATCTTATCCCGGTCAAATGTTCCCAAGGCTTGCGATGGAAATGGGCGGAGGGCTTTCTTTCTCTGTTATTGCAGATCTTTTTGGAACACGCTTAGTTAAGGGTTTAGCGCTTATTCCCAAAGGTGTGCGAGCGGTTAAAGACGGTAGAGTTGGCGAAGCCATACAATATCTAGGGGATGAAAGAAAACGTCAAGCTACTAACTATATTTTAGAAACAATCGAAGAAGCAGGGGAAGATCCTGAAGAAATAATCAAACGCTTGGCATCTCAAGAATTTACTGATCTTTTAGTAGACGAAAATGACCAACCAATTAATTTAACCGCAGGGTTAAAATCAGGTTCTCCTGCAATTTTAGCCTTAGAAAAGGCATTAGAAAAAACAGCGGGTGCTGGGGTTGGGAAAGAAAGAGCTTCTGCTAATGTCACGGCAACAAGGGCTCTTAGAAATGCTATTACGGCCTTGTATGCAAGTGACTCTCCTGAAGCAATTCAAGAAGGCGCTGTTTTTGCCCAAGCCATTTTTGAAAACGAACTCTCTGGGGATCTCGCAAAGGCTTCAAAGAAATTATTTGACGCTTTTCAAGCAATAGGCAGTCCAGATTCAAGGCAAGCTCAGTTAGGAGAAGCTTTTCAACAAATTTTAGGAGAGCGTTTGGCCGCGGCTCGCGTGAACGAAAAACGTTTGTGGAGAGGCGTGAACCGTGGATTTGTGATTGATACTTTTACAGATCTTGACGGTAACGAAATAGACCGTCCAATGTTTGTTGAATTTTTGGATAACCGTTTACCTACTACAAAAGAAGCCAAAGACGCGTTGTCTGGTGAGTTGACACCTATTTTTAGGTTTTACAAAAGAAAACAAGAAGAGTTAGGGCTTTTAGATGACGCAGAAATAGATGCGGAACTTCGGGCTGACTTGGACATGTCCGCGGACGAAAGCCGTGCTTTAGGGAGATATGAAGAAAGTTTAGGTCAGCTAATGGATGATGACCGAACTCGTGTTGAAGGTCTTCTTGAAAGAGCCCGCGAAATGGATCCCGATGAAGCGGTTGAATTTTTGCGGCAAGAGTCTCAGTATTATCGCACACGTTCTCGTGATTACGATGATCCAAGAATGGTTCAAAGAATGGCGCTTACTATTGATCGTGCCGCGGATTTGCAAAGAGCGCGATTACAAGCGGGCCTCTCTCGCGGAACTTTTGAAGAAGGTGCGGGTCCAGACGTCGCCAACGACGTTGCGGGAATAACCGCAAATGAAATCTTTGACATGTACAGCACTTCTATAAATATTGGGAAGAAGCTTAACGCTCAAGGGGATTCAAACGGAGCAAATATAGCGTTTGGCTTTGCGCGTAGTCTTATGGATGATTTAGACGCCGCCGATACAGATGACGCGGCCTATAATACGGCTCGTGCTTACTCCAGAGCTTTGAACGATGCTTTTACACGAACCTTTGCCAACGACTTACTTGCTGATGAAAAGACAGGCCGCATAAAGATTCTTCCGGATCAGGTTGCTCAAAAGATTTTTTCTGCGGACGCGGGGTCAATGAGAACAAAACAATTAGATATGATTGGTCAGTTTGAATTAACCCAAGCTTTCACAACGTTATCTGAACAGCGCGGGGATCCAAATCTAACCCGAACTCTTAATCGTGCAATGAAATACTCGCGTGATGAAGAAACTGGTCTAATGAATACAGCGCGTTTAAACCGTTGGTTAAGCAATAATCGCAAAAGTTTGTCACAGTATCCAGAGGTGTTGCAAACAGTTGAAGGCGCTGTAAAAACAACCTCCGATATCCGCGGAACCTTAGAGTTAATGATCCGAAACATTCGTGCCAATGCTTTTAATCCAGATACTGGAGAAATAAGCATGGTAGGATTACGTCGTTGGATGGAAAACCCCAACAACGCTGATTTGCTGGAAGCAATGCCCGCTTTAAAAGCTGATTTAGAAAATTCAGTAACTGCAAAAAACCTTTTGGATGAGACTGCCCAAAAGGAGCGTGAAGCACGAGACGCTTTGAAAGGCACTGTATCTTTTATGGATCTGTTACCAGATGCCACCGAAAACCCTGCTACTGCCGCTGCAATCGCGTTGTCAAACAACCAGAAAAAACCCGTACAGTCTTGGGATAACTTACTTAATGTAGTCAAAAATGCGCCAGATGAATGGCAAGTAGGCAACCAAACTTACACAAAAAAAGATGCTATGGAAGGTTTACGGACAGCTTTCATCGAAGCGGCTATGGTTAAGGCGGGGGGATCTAGCAGAACGTTTAGCTCAAGAACTTTCTTCGATACAATTTTTGCACCACATAGAAATTCAAAGGGAAACGTTTCTTTAGCCGATTGGATGAAACAAAATGATGTTATGTCCACAACAGAAATAAATAAATTACGCACCCTAACCACGGAACTTGTAAAAATGGAAAGTTTTGCAGCGAAGGGCGACGTTAATTTGGAAGATATTGCTGGAACTATAGGTCCGATGATGGATTTCTATTTGCGCGTTGCAGGTTCTTCTGTGGGTTCAAGTATGCAAAGGTTAATTCCGGGCGATACAGGGTCGGGTCAACTTGTTGCCGCAGGCGCAGGTTCCAAAGCTTTTTTAGGTGTTTACAACAAAGTTTTTAACCAGATCCCCGAAGCTTTAAAAATGGACGTTATGTCTGAAATGTTTAGAGATCCCGATTTGCTTGCTGCAATGCTAGCAAAGGGAAAAACTGAGAAAGAAAGGGGATCTATTGCTAAAACTCTTACCAAGAAATTGACAGAAAAGGGTTTTATAGCAGTAGCGACTCCAATTAGACGGGCCGCACCAAGCGTTATTCGCGAACCTGCTCAAGAGGTAGATATTGAATTACCTGAACAAGAAGTTAATCCAGCCCTTGAACGGGCAAGAGAAATCTTAAAAGCACGAGAAGAAGCTTCTAACCAGTCGCAGCCTGTAGGCACTCCCACCACTCAGGCGGCTCTCCCCGCTCCGCAACCCCCCATGACTAGCGGGGCGGGGACGAATCCACAGGT
>UEXM01003210.1_pt1 | contig 10684 bp, 2 predicted proteins | sample 1796661 | NCBI WGS metagenome assembly UEXM01 (sample SAMEA4772469, study PRJEB27181) | metagenome
CTTCCGATGCTGACACTTACGAGTCTTTTTTGATATCTGAAGCTTTGGCCAATACGGGCTCTTTGGTATACCAAGACAAGACTTTGTTAACCGAAACTACAAACTATTCCTCTCTTTATGGTCGCCGTGCATCCATGATGCATAACGATGGAAATATCTTTTTGAGACAACCAAAGTATTTTGGTGCGGGAAACAGTTCACCTTCTCGATATGGTGTTGAGTGGACAGCGGATTCCGTTGGGTTTTCGATTACCGATTTGATAAGTATCTGGACTAAGCGTTCAACACAGTCTCTTATAAAAGATTGGACTTACTCGGGTTGGTCAAATATGACAGCAATCAATGACGGTCACTTTGCCGTTGTTGCTCGTCTTGGGAACCACACTAATCATGGAGTCCAGATAAATTTTACTCGCCCCAAAGGTTCACCCGCTGGTCGTTTTTACGTTGAACTTTTGCAAGCAGCATCGGTCGAGCCCGGTGTGTTTAGAACAGTCAACCACTTTGAGGCAGGTGTTTGGAACCATGTAACAGTACACTATTCACCAAGAAGTCTTAAGGATTTCCCAATTATATATGTCAATGGGGTCAAGCAAGAAGTCAAAATGTTGAATATGCCGGATCAATTGAATCATGCTTTTACCAACCCTTCTTGGTTTTATTTGGGTAACAACTCTAGTCAACCAAAGCTATTGCCACCAAGCCCAGATGCACAGACACAAGCTAGTTTTAAAGGTAAGATAACTGACTTCACTTTGTGGTATCAACCAAGAATAACATCGCAACCTAGACAGTTTGATAAATTTGCAAAACGTCATTATAATCGTGGCTTTTTGATTGACCCAAACAACTTGTCTGATGATGTGAAAATATTGTGGTTTACGATGGGAAGAAGTCCATATGATTCGTCTGCAAATCTTTATAACAATTTGATTGATATTGAAAAATCACAAGCAAATATTGGTCAATTAAAACAATTTGATACCACGACCCCAACAAATATCATTTCAACAACGAATATAGGCACCAATGCTCCTCAAGTGATAGATACATCCGGATATCATTGGGAATGGGCTTTCGACAAAGATCGGCCACCAACAGGGTCTTATTCCAATTCAATCATTGTTAGCAGGTTTTCTTCACCCGGAGGTCCTGAGCAGATGAGCCAAGGCTTTTTAGATATTGGTGGTAATCAAATGTCTGTATACAATGCACTACCTTTTAGGAACTCTAGTGTGCTTGGTAATAAGATAAGAGTTACTACTCCAACAAAGGCTAACAACTGGACAAGAAACATGCTCGGCGGCTCCGGAGAGATAGAAGGTATGTCCGTCGAACCACAAGCTGGAACAGAGTCTCGAGTTGGCCTGAAAGCATTGCTAGCCCAGCACTCAAAGACCCAAGGGTTATATTCCGAAACACCAGATTCGCGAGACATATCAATTTCTAAGGAGAAGCCTTCCTTTCATAAGCAACAAAGAAACACAGCCAAGAGGCCAACTGGAAATACTTATGATGCGACGAACAACAATGGAAATTCTAGTTTAAATGGAACACCTGAATTGAAATATATTCACGACAATGGCTATATAAATACCCCTATTCCAAGAAGTGATTTTCAATATTCTTGGATTACTTCATCTTTAGGATCTAATTATAGTACCTATAGTGGAAAACAAGTTATTTATGGGTACGCTCCAAGAACAGGAAAGGTTAGTTCAAATGCTCTGGGCACCAGCGCTCATGGTTATATAGACCTTTCCACAGTTGTTTCCGAAGGTTCGTGGCCTATTTTCTTGTTTGAGCCAAATACCCACCCTTTCATAATAACAATAACAGATAACGCAGGAACATCGGTGTCATTTGAATTCGATACAGACGGAATACACAAACCAGACAACACTCTGGTTCCAATTGTTTTAAATTCTTCATATCCAACCCAACCTTTGGCAGCAGCCGATGCATTGCGAGCTAATATAAATGCCTCCACTTTGGATTTGACTGCAATAGTAGAACAAGGTACAAGAGTGGTAATTACGAGCAATAAGAAGGGAAGAATTGTAGGCCAGTTGCCCACAATAACAATAAAACAAGTTCACTCATCCGCCGGAACTATAGATTATACAGCCACGTTTCACCAAGGTTTATTGGGAATGGTAGAAGCAATCATATTCCCAGCACAGTCAGAAATAACAGGAGTTTAAAATGGCCCAACCAGTAGATTTTATAGGACTAAACACCTTTTTGTACGAACCTTTGGGTTGGGATGTTGAAAGTCAATCTCAACTTTCCGACACTGGTTCGTCTGTGGAGAGGATTACCAACAATGCCACTCCGGGCCTTGGAGCTTACAATGTACCAATCGAGCAAAATACTTTAGGTCACTCTTTAGATGTAACAACTGTATACGATAATCCTTCCATCCCAGGCATGCAAACCGCAATCGATAATCAAACATTTAGACTATCAAATGTAAAGTGGTCCACTATAGTCGGACAAAGGCTACCAGATCCTTCCACTGGCGCAGCCCCTGTAGACGCCGCAGGCGTCATAAGACGCAACGCTCAATATCTTAATGTCTTAACTCTAAAAAGAAATGGTCCCTACGGATATCCAACATGGAAGCAAATAAGAACAGGCCAGAATCCTTTAACGAGAAAACAAAGACAAAATAATATTTTTACTTATGTTATACAAGGAGAGGAAATTCCATTTTCTATTTCTGGAAACACATCTGTGAAGAAAAATAAATATTCTTCTATTATTCGGAAAGTGGAAACACCAGTGGTATCAAAATATAAACCAATTGAGGTTTTAGCGGGAATCACTGACGATGACATAGATAAAATCCGAAGAGTTATGATTCGATCACCACTGGGAAATGATGTAGCTTTCTTTAATAATCAAGAAGTTGACCGACATATGAATGTGGAATATGGCGAAAGCGAGGCTTATAAGACAATAAAGGGTATGTACCTCCACGGAGCTTTAAATGAACCAAACTCTCCCATAGATTCTTTTGAATACTTGAAATACTCAGAGACAATCTTTCCATCAATCAGGAACGCATACCAAGCGAATGTCAGAGTTAGAAAGAATTTTCAATTTACTTGGAGATCTTCTGGTGAAAGGAGAGTAAAACCATCGATTGCTTTCACCGGTTCTGTTTATTATGATGCGAATTATAAACAGGGAACAACTGCCCCTTCTATCGATAATGGTTTTGATTTTAATGTTCCATATCAAAGTGATTGGGTTTTGGATTCACTTTGGAATCTGACCTCTTTCGCTCCGGATCAAGATGGGCTGTTCCTTACTAGAACGGGTTCCCTAGGGCTAACCCAGTATGACGATTATGATCGTTTAATGCCAACTAGAGCATCTATAAGTTCAGCCAGTGTTTATTATTATCCCATTGGTGGTGCAGCAAAGTATTGGAATGGAGATACAGCTTATAATTATAAAACAGGTTCTATGTCTTCATCTGCCGGCGGGGAAGGGCAATTGATGAATTCTTATTGTATGTTTACTGATTGGCGACAGGTTTCTGCTAGCAACGGCATTCACCCCCTTATTGATGAATTCTTGACAGCTAGTTCTCTATATTCGCGAAAAACTTTGATCCCAACTAGACAATCTTTGGCTGCCCGTTCTGGCAGAATGTATTCTCACCATGGTCAAAACACTGATGAACTTTTGGATATGTATCATTATTTCGGCGGCTCAACTTCTTGGACTGCTGGTGATACACGAATGTCACAATTGGGTGGAAATTTGGTTTCCGATAAAAGATACCCAATGGAGGACACTTACGACAAATATGCAGAATATACAAAAATATTAGGAAAAGATTATTCAATTATACCAGAATTTCGAATCAGCAATCATGTAGAATTTTATGAAAAATTTGGTTCTCTTGAAGAGAATGCAGCACTATTTGACCTAACAGGGTCAAATCCATCCTCGACTAGCGCCTTACAAGATAGCTCCGCAGAGAATTTTTATAAAATATATTCAAACACGGACTTCATGAAACACTTTGATTTGGTAAAAGAGGATCATTCTGACTTTGTCGAACCCTCGGCAATTTCCCTTAAGTGTAATGCTATCAAGAAGCTGTTGCCGTATGATGGGTTCTATCCCGCCCAAAGAGCTAACCAATTAGCAAAACAGTTTTATAAATCATATGGAGAACATTTCAATCTTGAAGAGGCTTCCATACAGGTAACGGATCGCCCTGATGTGTTGGAAGGTGCCCAAACAACACAATTGGTTTTTATGCCAAACCATTTTAATGCTATATTTGAAGATTCCTCTATCAAGCCAGAATACGGATATAAGACACTAAACAATAATGCATCCTTTGAACAGGTTCATGGGGAGTTTCCAATGATCGATCATAGGCACAAGAGTTGGCATGACGATGATTCAGAAACAACCGGATTAACATCCAATAACGGATATGCTAGTGGTTACGGCGTTAAATGGCTTTTTGACAGAGTTCATCAAGGCTTATTGAAAATACACATGGAAAACGCAGTTTTAGGTATACAAAAAAGCGATCTAGGTACTTTCGGCAGCGGCGAAGGAATTAGCAGTGTTGCTAGTTGTACAGATATAAAAGTGGCCAAATTTAATATATATAAAGCCAACGAAAGTTATGGTCATAGTCCCGCTTTGAGACAGTTTAAATATTGGATTGGTATCAATGCAGCAATTGGTCAGACAAACAAAAACATATACACCGACAGTGACGATGGGGAGTCATATGACTTATCTACTCATGGTTCTGTTCGTGACACAATGGACACCACATTCCAGCCCGCCCAACCCGGAGATGCCAACAACACCCGCTCTAACAACCTAGTGCATGCTTATGACGGAGAAGTTAGTGAACTTGGATCATACAAAGAACAGACCCAAACCAAAATAGGATTTCAATATTTGAATTTAATACCTGATGAGTTTTTTGCTAGCTGGCATTATATGTCGATTCGTTGGAGAAAATACACATCCTCTGGAACCTTTAACACAAATACGTTCTGGCAATTTGGAAGGGCGAACTCTGATCAAGATAGTGAGATACCGTTCCCAACTAGGTCTGGAAATTGCCCCAAAGCAATTACTCCATCAACAACAACTTTGTATACTACACCTCAAAATTATGAGGTTGGCCCCCATCCTCACCAAAGCAGTGGCACAGCCCCCACCACGTCTTACAAACTACCAGAGTTTAATGAGCCGTTGTACCCAACAAGCTTTAAAACACAATTTCCAATGACAATGATTAGCGATGGTTACGGAAACTATGTTGCATTTTTGTTCGTGAAAGATGATGGCAACAAGAACAATTCTAATGAATGGTCTGGCATCGGAGGTCATCAAGCTCATTATGATGATGGTACCGGCGGAACCGTAAATAGCCAGAGAAATTATTTTATACCGACTTATCGAAATCAATCATTCTGGACTGGAGCCTATGCATCGAAGACTCTCGCTCTTCCAAGTAGAGTAAGGACTACGCCATGGAGTGTATCTCCTTATGAAAAAATCAATAGCTCTGCTTATGGTAGAGTTCGCAAGGGTGGTATAGACACTTTGGATACAGAAGTTGCCGCTGCAACTGACAATGTTTTCTGGGGTGTAAACATGTCCCAACCCACATTTTTTATGAGCCCAACAAGAAAGAATATTTGGGAACAGATATACGATGCAAACACGGGAAGCTCTTTACACCCCCCTGCTGATTGGGCTACGATTAATGGCTATGCCGATCAAGAGTTGGATATTGGTGACGGAATCACCCACATCAATGTCCACAGTGATTGCAACAGTACAAACCCTGCCCTCGTCGGTCAAAAAGCCTCCCAAGTCATGAGGAGAGGAGTATTTCACCCACTAAAGCCCCCTATTGTTATGATTCGAGTGCCAAAGAAAAATGCCGACAGGTCCGGCTCAAGCACAGATACAGAGTGGTCAAGTTATTATGCTGCGAAGCATATGGCCGAAGCCATCAATGATATTTCTAGTTTTCAAACGGACCCTACAGGATTATATAAACATATCGAACCTTTGTACAACTGCTTCTCTGACGCCGGCATTCAAAGTAATTCAAAAATTTTAGGAAAAGCAGTGCCATCAACTAGTACCCCATGGATTGGAACCACCAGAAACTGGGGAGTAACAGCTACATTTTCACAAGATTCTAATAGTGCAATGACTTTGGCTAGCAGAATTCCTCATCCATTCTCTCGATTGAATATCACACGCACCCCTCCTGCTTCATCTGCTCAAGACAACAAGTATTGGAGATATATAATAAATTGGAACTCTGCCATTGCAACTTCAAAAAGATCCAGTGCAGATGCATTTGCCACCGAAGAACATTTAGGTCGAGCGATTAATGATACTAATCCGAATCTTCTTCAAAGTTCTTACACAAGATTACAAATGGATGATTTCAGAGAGAATGCTCTTGGTACAACATTAAAGCCGATGGTCGCCCACCAAGCGGTTTCTCACAATTTTTCGAATCTTTATAGCTGGTCTCAACAGACAACCGGAAGCATTAACACCTCTCCATTATCTCCACTGGCGGCAAATGCCGATAGTAAATATTGTAGAATCCAACCAATGTTGACTCCTATGTTTGCACCGGGCGTACTCTTTAATACAATAAAATCTGGTGTCGCATGCGACTATCCTTTGATGACTGGTAGGATTAATCGAGTTCTCTCCTCCGTCACAGGTTCCGAAGGTGTGGTGTCTTTTTGGATGATTGGTTCTCGCGGAGGAGCCACTGGCTCCTTTATTGGGTCAACTGATTGGTTTTCAACTGCCACTACCTCCCCCGCAAAAGATTCTTCTGGTAATCCTGCTGAGCTAGACAATGTATTTTTTCAAGAAGCAACTGAAAATTTTGATAAGGCAAGAACTATTTTCGATGCTCTTCCTCTCAAAAGAAATTCAACGGTTAACAACTTCCGAGGTTTTGACCTTCGTATACCATTTGAGGCACTTGTAGAACCAGAAAATTACCTCGCTAATCGTAGGATGATAAACCAAGAACCAGACAATTTCTTATACTTTGATAAATATATGAGATTGGATTACGAGACCCGCTGGGACGGCCAAGGCGACCAGATTTATAAAAAGATGGCCCATAATTTCTTAGCCGAGGTTCCGGAATTTTTCCTCATTGGTGGCAACTTCAAGACAATAAAATCTTTAGAACAAGGTAGTGCAAACTTTGGAAATGTTAAAGGGTTCAAGTCGAAACCTAGTGTTTCTGAAGCTTCTCCTTTGTGTTATAAGATGCGTGTTAAAATGTACAAGTCTTTAGATCAGACCGCTAATACTATATGGTCTAACGGAACAAGAGTCAGCCCCCCGCAGATATACCTTCCTGAAGGTGCCTCTCGTCATCCTCGGGAAACCATAACAATGTATTCTCGCCCCTCATCATTTGGTCCGCCATCCTGGGACGGAGACTTTCAAGCGACATGGGAAGGTAGTGGAGAAAGTATTCAAGGTTCTGACAATAGAACTGGATATAATTTCCCATTTACTCCTCCGTATTATCACGGTGAAGCATGGGCTGATATAACATTCAAACCAAAGGAGATTCGAAAATATTCATTGTCTGAGATCTTAGCTTCTTCTTCTGTTGATTATTATCGATACTGGCATCCCAATGTCAATACTTCAATTGAAAGAAGACAATCAAATAGTAAGATTCATTTCGCCCAATGGACCGGGTCTTTGCTAAATCAAACCTCAACAGTGGGTAATTATTATGCCCCACAGCATCCTTTATTTATTAACGACAATGCGATGCAACTTGAGGCCTCACTAAATTTGTTTGGTCGCGCCAGCGGCCCTGCTGTTTCAAGATCAAGCAACAATGCTGTTATACAAATTGATACTATTGAGCAGGACAAATCCCGCTGGGTTATTCAGCCAAAATTTGAAACACCAGTGTTGAACTTCGATACAACTTTGACTCAATCTGAACACATAACGACTTTGGCTTTTGACTCTGCTACCATCGGTAGTGGTTTATTGTCATCGCTAAATGCAAACCGAGCAGTAAAAATATACGATGGCGGTCTTGAATATACAGTGTATTGGGATATCGGAGATATGTCAACCAGTGATAATCCGCCTCTTAGCAGCATTACCGCGAATAAGATAAGAGTTCAGTTGTCTAATGTGAGTGCGCCTGCTTCTATCATAAAGACTAAAACTGTAGAAGCTATCAATGCTAGCAGTAGCTTGAGTGCTCAGTCTGAAGGTATCACTAGTCTATCAATAACATCAAGTGCAGGAAATTTAATGCCGAACGCATCAGTGTCTTCAACTTCGGACACTGCATTTCAGAATGCATTAACAATAACAACAATTCAGACTGGAACTTTGCACCTCGACGCACCCGTGGCTCACCACTCCCCCGCCTCAACCACGGTTGGAATGTGGCACCAATACGGTACTATACCAACTGCTTCTCAAGGAGTTTTTATTCAAGTTGAAGATGTACCAAAGTCTTGGATGAAGGGTGCTCTTGGAGTACACACTGCCCAATCTCAACAAACAGCTTCTTTAGCAGATCTTGTTGGGTTTCCAAAAACCTCACAACGACTTGGTGAGATGGCAGACTCAAAGAAGATTTATGAAGCAGTTGTGGCAGTCCCTTTTATTGAGAGTTCAAATCAGAGAAAATTCTTTGAAATACCAAGAAGAGACATTGACAACGCTTTAAAATCCAATCCTGACGTTAGAACAGTGGGTAATTCAATAGTTTCTATGACTCAAAAGATGTCAAAGTATGTATTCCCACCTTCGATGGACTTCTTGAGAAACCGTGATATTACACCATTTGCTATGTATGTCTTTGAGTTTAGTCATGTATTTTCAAAACAAGACCTACAGGATATATGGCAAAACATCTCTCCGCAGATTGGTGTATCTCACCAAGCCTCGACTGCTGTTATTTCTCATGAACTTCTTTCTTCTGAATTGCTTGGAGGCGGAACTACTGCCGAGGACCCAACCAGAGAAGCAAAAAAGAATATTGATAAGGGCATGCCGTTGCCGGACAAAATAAAATGGATGGTGTTTAAAGTTAAACAAAGAGCAAACACAAATTATTATGACAAGGTATTCCAAAAGAGAGGAATCGAACAAGAAGAAGAAGCTAGAAGATTAACAAAAGTGTCCTTCAACTGGCCTTATGATTATTTTTCATTAGTTGAACTAGTTAAGCTAGATGCCTCGGTTGTGTTGGCAGAAATAGAGGAGCCACCTGTGTCTGCGAATAATGATTCAAATAGAAGTATTAAGCCAAAAATCACACGTTCAAATGTGCCCCGTAGCTTAATGCGATCAATGGCTAAAATTACACCAAGTAACACAAGCGCTCAAAGCGACATTCTAAAGAAAATTGATATTGCAAAAGCTGATGGCTTTAAGTACAATTTTGTAAAGGATGATGAATAAAAGTGAGGTTATAGAGAATGGAATTTTTCAACGACAAGGAAGAGGTCATACATTTTGAATTGACAGGGTACGGCCGCCACTTATTATCTTTGGGTAAATTAAAACCTCAGTATTATGCTTTCTATGATGATGATATCTTATATGACATATCACATCAATTAGATAGCGCCGGCAATTCTGTGACGGAAGCCCAAGGAGAGATAAAGAAGAGGATTTTAGAAGAAACGCCATATCTTAAGGCACAGCCAAATTATTTTGGTCTAGATAGAAAGATTTTGTCCGAGGAAACTTATTTAAATTTTGAAAAAATAAGATACCCAAGTTCACAAGAGAAAGTGAATACTTTAAATTATCCTCTAGCTTCGGCAGATAGTTTTGGACTATCTCGTTCACCGTCTTGGGAACTAACCTACCTACATGGTACAACAATTGAAAACACAAAGTCTAATGTTAGTAAATTCCTCGAAAGCAAGGAGATTTTCTCAGATCCCACAAGTCCATTGTATAATCCAGACGCTCGGCTATCCGGCTCTCTTCCATATAAGAACATTCCACAATTGGAAATGACTCTTGAACACCAACTTTCTGTGAGGAACATTTATACTGATGGAGATGAGCACATTATGGAATCTAGCCCAAACCTACCGGTTTCTGAAGTCAAACCAGACGGAAGCTACATAGCCGTAAAAGAAGAACAAATTCTTCTACATTTTCTAGAAAAGCATGGATTTAGTCACAAAGATTCTTACACGGTTGAGGTTTTCATGTATGATGAGGTATCTCATAACAAACTTACGCCTTTAGAGTTTGAAAAGAGAGACTTAAATATGATTAGTGAAGATTATGATTATGACGACGGAGATTCTCCAGTAGGTGATTCTCCTCCTTTAGAAGATTATGAGCCAATACTAGAACAAGAATCATCAAGGTATGTTGAATATTTCTTCGACTTACGTGTGGATCGAGACATCCCCGAGGACGATATTTGCAGCGGAATACAAAAGTTAAAAAAACAAGATATCTTTTTGGATCTCGATTACGATTGTTTAGAACGAGAAGCAGCAAAGGATATAAACATATACAACACTGGCATAACAGATGCTGACATAGAGGACTGTGAATAATGAGTGGTTTAGTGGGTAATGAAAATTTGCCAAATGCTTATATAAAAAGAATAAGTATTTATAAT